>TARA_B100001057_G_scaffold494974_2_pt1 | contig 41124 bp, 32 predicted proteins | sample TARA_B100001057 | Tara Oceans TARA_B100001057 (sample SAMEA2621839) | marine metagenome | biome: marine biome (ENVO:00000447); feature: surface water layer (ENVO:00002042); material: "saline water (ENVO:00002010), including plankton (ENVO:xxxxxxxx)" | depth 5 m | reverse complement strand
CCACATGCTCTTAGCTATGCGTTTTTTTATTGCGTTTTTTGTGGTCGTTTTTTCGTTCGCTTCGCTCACAGCCCGTGAGCCGGTGGCAGTGATTCCTCCGGATTCCGAAATTGCGGGCGAGGGACCGGTTCGTCGATACGAATGGTTCCGTAACCTCTGGAAAAACAAGCGCACGACTTGGGCGAAAGAGGTGGAGGCCAAGCAGAGAGCGCTGGTTTTTTTGGGGGACTCTATTACCCAGAGTTGGGGTGATGATTTGAAAGGCGCATTTGGTAACACAAAAGTCGCAAACCGTGGAATTAGTGGAGATACCACTCGGGGAATGCTTTACCGGATGCCGGAAGATGTTCTGGCACTGAATCCCACTGGCGTGGTGCTTTTGATGGGAACAAATGATCTTGAGGAAGGTGCAAGCCCAGAGGAGATTGCAGGCAATTTGGAACTCATCATTAAAAAACTGAAGTCTTCAAGTAAAGAGATGCCGATCATTCTTTGCAATGTTTTCCCGAGTCATGAATCAAAGAGTCGTTCGGCAGAGCAAATCAAGAAGATTAATGTTCTCTATGCTGAGGTAGTGAAAGGGGATAAACAGGTTACTTCGATCGATACCTGGTCCATGTTTGCTAATGAGAATGGAGACGCTAAAAAATCGGAATTCCCTGATCTCCTTCATCCTAATGCAGTGGGATACAAAATGTGGGAAAAGACTCTACGCCCTGTCCTTGAATTAATGGATCTCGTTGAAGTATCCGCAGACAATTTTAAATGCGAAGAAGGATATGAACTTCTTTTCAATGGAAAGGATTTAACTGGGTGGGGATATCGGAATAAGAAAGCTCTTACTAAAATAGAAAGCTTTGATGGAAGGTCGACGAGTAGCGAAGGGCGCTACAAGGCGAAGCATGGTCGTCTCGTTGTAACCACGCCACCGGAAGGCCGAAGTTTCACCCAGCTTTGGACGTCAGAGGAATTTGACACGGATTTCACGCTCAAGCTCGAATTTCGTGCCAATGCAAACGCCGATAGCGGGGTCTTTATTCGTCGTCCCCAGCTGCAGTGTCGCGATTATTTGGTTGCGGGGCCTTACAAAGATCTAAAAAGTTATAAGCCAGGTGAATGGAATGAAATTATTGTCGTGGTGAAAGGGAGGACTGCTCGCTGCACTTGCAATGGCGAAGTCCTTGAAGAAGAGTTTAAGCTCCCAGAAAGCGGTCCGATTGGACTAGAAGGAGATCGTGGGCAGATGGAATACCGTCGGATTCGGTTGAAGCGATAGTTTATTGGATCCCTGCAACATAGATGGTGAATTAAGAGGCGATGCTTACAATGGCACTTCAATTTTCAGCAATTCATAATAGCTAAGAGTCTCTTTAGATATGCCATCTGCTAGGATCATGTAGGGTATTAAGTTTTCCGCCCTCTAGGTTGTTGTGATCCACCTTCATAGATTGGTCAAAAAAAATGGCCTGGGATATTCCCCGAGGAATCTGACTTGCGCAAATCGCAGCAAGAAAAACGAGCTGCTATAAGCTTAAACTTTGATGGTTGGGCCCGCTTGGCGAGACTTTTAGTCCTGCTGATCAGCAGTCTCTTTTATATCGGTAAGAGCTTCAATGAAGTCACCAAGAATCTCCGCGGGGACCATGATGGTGTCGCGATTTCCACTCACATCTTCAGTGATTTTGACCACCCGCCCCCGGGCATTTTCCTTGAGGTCTAAAAAGAAGATTTTGCGGTCTGCGAGGATCTTCTCGGTATGGAGCACTTCCTGATTCATGGCCATTACGATATGAGGTTTCACAGGAGACCGGACAAAGTCAACGTGAAAGTTAATCAGAGAAATTGTGAGAAGCCGCAAAAAAGTCGCGAGTTTTCCGAGGGAAGGTCGGGCGCATGACCCTCGTAGTCGAGAAAACGAGCGCAGGTCTCAAAAAATTCGGTCTTGTTTTTGACTCTTCGGATTTGGTGCTCGAAGTCGGCATGATGTCCTTGGCTGATGTAGACGAGATATTTTTTCATTTTTTGGACGTGTCGGTCTTCTATGAATTCGGGTATTTCACGTGCCGTTTCGTCGTAAAGTTTCGTGATGTATTCGAGAATCATTCGGCCTGTGATTTTCGGGATTTTTTGTTCTGATGTCGCGCAACGGATTTGCTCGAAGATCCAGGGATTGCGAATCGCTCCCCGTCCTATCATGAGCCCGGCAGCCCCGGTTAATTCAAGATAACTAAGTCCGGTTTGGCAGTTTACGACATTACCATTCGCGATAACTGGACAGGTGAGGGTTCGAACCGCTTGTGCAACGCGATCATCGTGGACCGGTGTTTGATACCGTTCTTTCACGGTTCGACCATGGATAGTAACGAGATCGATTTCATGGCTTCTGAAGATTCCAAGAAGGCGATCAAATTCTTCTTCTGATTCAAAACCAACTCGAGTTTTGACGGTAAATGGTGTCACCCCGCAGGCCTCACGAAGCCGGCCCAAGATTTCATAGATTTGATCTGGGTGGCGCAGCAGTCCACCTCCGGCATTCTTGCGGTAAACAACGGGAGCCGGGCAGCCAAGGTTAAGGTCTACCCCGGAGATGGGATAATTCTTAAGGTCGGAAACGGCGCGGGCTAATTCGGGGGCATCCTGACCGATCAGTTGAGCGATAATGGGTCTTTCGGTGGGGTTTTCGGTGATCGAGCGTAAGATATAGGGATCGAGTCGTGAGTGAATATGCACCCGGAAATACTCTGTGATATAGAGATCGGCCCCGCCGAAAAATGCGATTGTCCGCAGGAAAGGCAGATCGGTCACGTCCTGCATGGGCGCGAGAAAGAGAGCAGGGCGGTCGATGGGGAGCACGGTGGGGGGTATTCCTAGACTAGAACGGGAACCTTGTCCGGTTTGAGAGCGTCGGCAGGAGGGCCTTCGAAGTTATCGAGGATAAACTTATTCCATTGGTCTTGGGTGGCTTTAGAGAGTAGTTTTTGGTTTTTCTCAACGCATGAGTCGCAGACTAGAATAGGGTAGGGGTTGAAGACCATGTAGCCTCCGAAACCAAGGCATTCGGTGGTGAAGTTCTTGATTTCTGAAGCTGGAGTGCCGTAATGGGCGCACTCCGAAGTCCAATCCTGATGATCCTCACTTTCCGTAAAGCGTTCGCCGCGCTTTTGGAGGATAGGATTTTCTTCCGCCATTTTACGGAGGCGTGTTTTTGATTCGTCAGAGAATGATTCTATTGTGTCCTCTCGGCAGGTCTGGCAAATGGCGAATTCAAAAACGCACTCGGCTCCCTGAAATACCTTGTTAATTATATGGGGCTCATCAATTCTTTCGAACCGTCTATCGCAGGTGAGGCAGCTCTTAAAAGGGCGATCATGCTCAAGCGAATGAAAGATTTTGGGAATCTTGCTCATGTTAAAGAATGTCTGGAGGCCGTTATCAAATACAACGTCTTTTGGAACGGGTTTTGATAAGCAATAGGTTCGATACTCGTGTTACAGTTGTTCGTAATCAACATTGATTAAGTTTTCGGAATCGAAAGACTATTTGAAGACGAATCGTAGCAAGGCTAACTAAGATCATGGACGAAGAACCTAACTCACCGGAAAAATTTAACTCACCGGAAAAATATGAAAATGCAGATGCCGAAGACGGCAGTGCCGTTGGGCCCATTTTTCTCACACTCTTCGTTCTTACTGTCATTGGCGTTCTGATCTATCTGCCATTTTATATGGAACAAGACCCAATGTTGGAGATCTTAAATTCTGGGCAGTGGTGGGTTTCGAATGTCGGTGAATATCATCCGCTAATCTTGCATCTCCCGATTGGAATCGTCTTTCTCACTCTGGTGATGGAAGTTTGTTGTTGGTTTTCCTTTGGGAAATATCGCCCGCGGACAGCAGTGGCTCTTTTTTTAGCTTTTATCACCGGCATAATTGCCTGCGTTACTGGTGTTTTTGATTTGAGTGTTGAAGGGTGGAAGGCTGAGGAGTGGGACGACGACATGTTCAAGCACATGTGGGTGGGGATCGGCTTTGTAGGGGTCCTTGGCTTTGCCTTCCTAGCTAAACTCTGGGGGAGCCGGAGTGGATCGCGCGGCCCTGTTTATGGAACCCTTCTCATCGTCGCAGGCGGAGCCATGGGCTATGGAGCTCACTTTGGAGGTTTGGCCACTCACGGATCTGACCCTGTTGAGAATACCTGGAGCGGTCTCACCGAAAATGTTGAAATCTTTAAGCAATGGGCTGGTGATGACGATAGTGAGGGCGAAGAGCCTGCTTCAACTGGCAAAAAGCTGGCAAAGGATCGTCTCGCGTTTGCTGAGGTTGTTTACCCAATCATGGATGAAAAGTGCCTCTATTGTCACTCGGAGGAGGCCGGAAAGAGTAAAGGTGGGCTCTTGATGGACACTTATGAGAATCTTTTAATCGGTGGAGATAGTCTCGATGGTGACGAATATCGCACGCTTGTTCCGGGGGATTCTAAGCAAAGCTATATGATCGAAGTTATGGTTCTTCCAAAAGACGATGATATGCACATGCCGCCACCCAAAAAGAAGCAAATGGAAGAGCATGAGATTAAGCTTCTCACTTGGTGGGTTGACAATATTCCGAACACCGAAACTTTAGAGGACAATACGCTTGAAGAAATGGGAGCGCCGCCTGAGATCGTTGAGGCTGCCGAAATGTTGGTGAGCCCAGAAGAGCGCCAGCAAATAGAAGAAGCTGCCGAGGCCGCCAAAGCCAAGGTTGAGCAAGAAAAAGTTGCAAAGCGTGAGGCTCTTCAAAATACCCTAGATACTTTGAAGCAGGATCCGGCTTTCAAGACTTCACTGAACTATTCATCTCAGGATTCCAACGATCTTGAGTTTACGGCAGTAAGTCTGCGCGGAAAGCTGGATGATACGACTTTTTTGAAATTGGCGTCGGTTTCGACATATCTCACCAGCGTTAAGCTTGGGTCTGCTTCAATTACGGAAGAGACTCTCGCGGCCGAATTACCCAAAATGAAAAACCTGATAAAACTCGATCTTAGTCAGACCCAGGTTGGCGATACCGCGCTTGATGCCGTTGCACAGCTGGAATCTCTCGAGTGGTTGAATCTATACGGGACCAAGGTTACCGATGCTGGGTTGATGAAGCTAAAAGGATTGGGAAATTTACAGAAAATCTATCTCTGGCAAACCAAGGCAACAGCTGAAGGGGCAAAGGCCTTGAATGCTGAACTCCCTAGTGTGGAGGTTATTTTCGGTGTGAAATAATTCTTTGTTCTCCCGAATTTTGAGTTCGTGCTCCTTATAGATTTTCCTTCTCCATTTTATTTAAAGACTGTTGCGGGATCGACATTACCTTTTGTCATCTCGAGGGCATAGAATCGGCTGCCAAATTGCGTGGGGTGAATCAGAGTTTGGAACTGACTAATTTCATGCGGCGAGGGATGAGAGAGGAGCCAGTCTTTGCCGCAGTAGGTTAAATAGCGGCTTTGGTTCATGGTAGGGTGTATTTGGAAACCCATTGAGGAAGCCAATTTTTCAACTGCAGTGAAGTTAACGTCTGCCGTGATATCCTGCTCTCCGGGATTCTCGAGGGGATGTGCACAGGCTTCGTGTTTAAAGTAGCATCGTAGAGTGCCGGCTGTTCGGGCTGGGTGATAAAGTGCTTCTTCATCGAGACCATAATCGATCCAAATAAACAGAGCGTCTTTGAACATTCTGGCGGGTGGCGTCATGAATGAAGAGAGTTTGGGAGGCCCTTCTGTGACATAGCCTTCCGGTAAATCTTTTGGGAGTTTAGGTGCGGCGGGCTGGCTGGCCCAGCCAAGCGAGCCAGCATTTGATGTTACGAGTATTTCGTGCCATTGATCGTTTGATCTCAAATATAGAGGCACAGGGAGGGCATCGAGGACTTCGTTAGCGATCAGTGCCCCGATTTTACCTTGGTATTTGCTAGGCGTAGCGATGACTGACGCTTTGCCTTGGAGTTTGCTCCGTAGCAACTTGTGCCGGATTGGGAGTGGTTCATGAACAAGATAATCGATCGCTTTTCTGAATGTAGGATCGAGGTCACCTATAGCTTCCAGGATATCAAGGCAGAGGGTGCCATCGTGAGCACCGGGCTCGAGGATCGTAAAGACTGCGGGTGACCCATTGGCACGCCAGAATTTATAAAGCCGATGAGCAAGGAGTTTTCCAAAGACCGGTCCGACAGAGACGCTAGTGATGAAATCACCATTTTTTGAGACGGTTGGTTGCCCCGGGCGGGCGTAGTAGCCAAATTCGGGGTGATAGAGACATTGCGCCATGTAATCAGCAAAGGAAATGGGACCAGATTTCTCGATGCTAGCAAGGATAAGCCGTCCCAAGTCAGTGATTGCCCCCGTGGCAGATCGGGGGTAAGGAAATGCATGTTGGAGGCCAGTTAAATCGACGGTTTCGCGAGACATGATGTATGGAACAAGGAACAAGAGGGCAAAGCGCCGGTTTTTCAAGCGAAAGGGTTTTTGGCTTTTTTGCCTGTCGTGCCTAATCGCATGTGGTTTTGCGGCGCGCTTTGGGGATAGGAGGTTGGATCCTTATCGCGAGATAGCAATGGAGTATAACCTGCAGCGGGTTGGAGAGAAGGAGGAGATGAGCTTTATTCATGATCGTGGCGGCGTTGAGATCGGTACGATGTTTGTGGAGAATCGTTTTTCTCTTCCGTTGGAGGAAATCCCACCAGTCTTTGTGGATGCAGTTCTGGCGCAGGAGGATCAACGGTTTTATGCTCATGATGGGGTCGATTGGGTTGGCGTGGTGCGTGCGGCTTGGTTGAACTTCCAGAGCGGTTCGATCACTCAGGGAGCGGGAACGATTACGATGCAGCTGGCGCGGAAATCCTTCGATCTGCTGGGCGAGGCGAGGCGTCGGGAGTGGACGGGTTATGAGCGAAAGGTGGTGGAGGCATTTGTGGCGCTGAGAATTGAGGAGCATTTCCAGAGAAAATTGGAATCTGAGTATCCGGGCGATCAAGGGGCACGCAAAAAGGCGGCGAAGGAAGACATCCTCGAGATGTATTTAAATCTTGTCCCCTTTGGTTCGGGATTTTACGGGGTGCGCTCCGCTTCCCTTGGCTACTTTGGTAAGGAACCTAAGGATCTTACCATTTCGGAGTCAGCTTCTATCGTTGCCTGTCTTAAGAATCCAAAGCGGATCTCGCCGCTGAATAATCTGGATGAGAATAAAAAAAATCGTGACATGGTCATTAGCCGAATGGCTCTGGAAGGTATGATTTCCAGATCAGATCGTGACAAGATGATCTCTGGTCCGGTGGTGTTAAATCCTAACCCGATTCGCCGTGGTAAAACATTTCTCTATGAAATCGTTGCTGAACAAGCTCGTGATTTAGTGGGAGAAGAAGCTCTTTCACGCGGAGGTTACACGATTCGAACTACCATCGACGCGTCTGTCCAATGGGCTGCCGAAGAAAAAATGGCGAGCCAACTTTTACAGGTTGAAAACCAAGAGGGATATAAGCATCCAAGGTATTCGGAATACAAAAAGTCGGACGGACCACCGAAATATCTGCAAGGCGCAACATTAATGATAGATCATGAGAATGGTGAAGTGATTGCTCATGTGGGCGGCCGCAACTTTGCGCATTCACAATATGATTTCATTCAGAACGGTAGCCGCCCACTCGGGACAGCCTTTTTTCCTTTCGTTTATGCTACTGGCTTTGAACGAGGCAAACATCCTGCGACCATGTTGACCGATGAGCAGATGGATCTCCGCAAGCTTCAGGTCGGCGGACTAGAAGGAGTCGCCGGGGAGTGGGGAATGGAAGTTTCCAACCCGGCATATGAAGGAGAGATTACCTCCCGCCGAGCACTCGCAATGTCCAAAATTGCGGCAACAGTTGAACTCGGCCAGAAAATTGGTCTTTCAAACGTGCATGCAGTTTCAGAAAATTTTGGTTTAAGGCTTCCTTCAGAAAAGCTTTTAAACCGGATGATCGTTGGCTTTGACAACGTAAGCATGCCTGAAGTTGTCTCGGCTTACTCGACGTTTCCTCGGGGAGGAAGTCGAATTACAGCGGGCCATTATATATTAGAGATTCGGGATGTCGAAGGTAAGATTGTCTATCCGCTAAATGGGAATGGTCCGGCGCTAGAGAGTCAGGAGGTTTGTTCGGATGCCGTTGCCTTTCAGGTTCATAGCGTTCTTAATGATGTTATGAGAAAAGGAAATCTCGCTGAGTCTTCAAAAGGACTGAAGTCGAGCCTACTACTTGGTGGTGGTAAGTCCGGAACTCCTTATGGTCTGACCGATGCTTGGATGGTTGGCTACAATAGTAGGATCACTTGTGCGGTGTGGGTAGGGTTTTATGAAGGAGACCGCCAAGCAATTCACGAGACTGCTTTCGCCAAGAATTTGGCTTATCCGATTTGGGAAGATATGATGAACGCTTCCCAGCCAGCGTTCGTAGGCTTGGAAATCTTACCCCCGGATTCTGTGGAGGAAGTGTCGATTTGTCGTGTGTCTGGTATGCGTCCGACTCGTTATTGCAATGAGTCTCTTGTAGACCCTGTGACGGGGAAAATTAGCTTTCCTACGACCAGTTACAAAGAGTTTCTACAAAAGGGGGAAGAGATAGGGATTTGTGCGATTCACGGCGGCGGGATCGATATTGAGGCACTTGCTAATCAAGCTCAAGTGCGTGAAACAATAAACGCCATCCCCATCAAGGCCCAGGTTCCTCTTCTGCTTGGGTTTGACCCATATAATAGTGAAACTCCGACTCTAGGAATAAAGGATAGTAGTGCCGAGGCTTGGATTTCAGAAGATGAGGTTCTGATTGTGGAGGATCGTGTGCGGGGAGAACTTGAGGCTGCGTTGAGATTGCCTAAGCCACCGCGTTTTGAACTGCCTCCGCTAGATTTTAAGACGCCGAATAATAATTAAGTATAGCAATGAGTGAAACTGCCTCTTCCAATCGATGGATTCCGTTCCAATGCCCTACCTGTTTTGGTCTTTTTAGGATCAAAAAGAATCAGGTTGGGCGAATCGGGCGTTGTCCGGTTTGCAATGCAGCGGTGGAGTTGAGCGAAAGCGAAAAACCTGGAGTTTTGGATCAAGCGGCTATCTCGACTAACGATAATGATGACCTCCTTTCGAGGGTGGCAGTGGCAAAGGAAATAACTTCCGAGCATCTTAGAAGGGAAGAGAGCGCTCTCAAAGGCCGGCGGCGTCAATATGTGGGAGAAGAGGCGGGAGCAATGGCCTGGGAAAACGAGGAAGCCTCAAATGAAGTGTCTTGGAAGGTTGTTGTGAGTATTGTTTTAACAGCACTTGTCCTTCTGGCTCTCAGTCTTGTTTACTATAAAAATTCGGGACTAAATCCCATGGCTGGTTCGAGCGGGCCGGTTATCGACCGGGAACAAGCTGATTCTTGGCTTGATGATATTGAGAAAGCAGATCGAAATACCAAACAGATTGAAGAAGGAGAGACGGCCGCAAAGGAGGTAGATAATTTTGAGAAATTTGATAATGCTAAAGTTGAAAGAATTATTAAGAACTTCGTGACAGCTAAATCTCCTGCGGAGTTAAAAAAGTATATTCGAGATTCCGAGCGTGTTGGCCCTTTGCTCGATCGATATTACGAAACAGTGGATTATGAGGAGGAGGGATTTGAAGCGTTGGATATGACGCAAATGAAGTATAATGGAGATATTGTTACCATGTTAGTGCAAAAGGCTGATTTCTTATCCTCTCCGATTGCGGTTGAAAGAGTCGTTAATGGGGAGGAAGAAAGCTATCAGGTGGATTGGGAAAGCTGGGTTGGCTTTTGCGATTATACTCCTGAGCAAATGAGGACGCAAAAGCCGGACAAGCCATTCCTGATGAGGGTTCTCGTTAAGCCTACGAGCTACTATAATTATGATTTTTCTGATGATAGAAAATGGAGGTCGTTGGAGCTGGAGTCAAAGGATTCGATCTATTCATTCCTCGGTTATGTTAAGAGAGACTCAGAGCAGGACAAAAGGTTTCGTGTTATGATGAAGGAAGTGCAATCAGTCGCTTGTATGGTGAAGGTTGCTTACCCCACCGGGTCACGTGCCAAGGATCAGGTTGAGATTTTCGAGATTTTAGGAGATGGGTGGGTGCAAAATCGCAACAAAGATAATGGGAATGATTGAATCTTTTAAGACGCCTGAAGATAAGGCGCTAAAGATGAATCTTGATTCTTCGATCTATGGCACTTTTGCTGAGATTGGAGCGGGGCAGGAAGTTGCTAATTGGTTTTTCAGGGCTTCGGCGACTGCTGGGACGGTTGCTAAGTCGATCTCAGCATATGATATGACGATTAGCGATGCGCTGTATGGAAAGAGCAGACGGTATGTTTCCCAGGAGCGGGTGGTGGACATGGTTAATTATGAGTATGAGTTGCTTGAAAAGCGTCTCAGTGAAACGAGGGGGCGGGAGTCTCGTTTTTTCGCCTTTGCGAATACGGTGAGAGCGAGGGGGTATAAGGACACCGCCGAGTGTCATGGGTGGTTAGCGATTCGTTTTCAGGGCCAGCCGGAGAGACCATCCGGAACGATTGTTCTTCACGTTAATCTTCTAGATGATGAGAACGTGGATCAAATGGATGCTCTTGGAATTTTAGGCGTCAATTTCATCGATGCGGCCTATCATCAGGGTGGAAATCTCAGAGAGTTTGTTAGCTCACTAACAGAATTTATCGCGCCAGGTCGGATTGAAATTGACATGCTTAGATTTGAGGGGGAGCCCTTTACGATGGTCGATAATCGTATCTGTGCGCTCGAGCTGGTGCGGCAGGGTATGTCTCCAGCGACTGTATTTCTACCGGATGGCGAAGTGGTGCAAGCTGCTGAAGCATTTTACAAGACTCCGCTTTTGGTCCTGAGAGGAAGTTTTTTACCAGTTACAAATCTGCACCTGGATATGTTGAATCAAGCGGGAAAAATTTTCCCCCCGAATGGGGTTTCTACGGAAGCTCGACCGTGCCAGGAAGTCTGTGAGGTTTCACTCAGCAATCTCCTGCGTAATGGGGAAGTCGATCTTTTGTCATTTTTGGATCGTGCTGACGCCCTGCAAGCAATGGGTAAGGTTGTTATGGTTTCTAATTGTCCGGAATTCCATCGGGTGGCTGCGCTCCTTAGAAGGTTTACTAGGGAGCCTATTGGTATGATTTTATCGATAGGGCTTTTAAACGAGTTGTTTAAAGAGAAGTGGTCTGAATCGTTAGATGGAGGAATCCTAGAGTCGTTTGGGCGCTTATTTAAAAGCAAGCTCTCGCTTATGGTTTATCCATGGCGGGATGGGAAAGATGGGGAATACGTTACCGCATATAATTTCCATGCGCCCGAGGGATGGAAAAAGCTTTATGAGCACTTTATTGAGAATGGTATGATTACGGATATCGGTTGCGGTGATGTTAAGCTTCTTGAAAGGACTGGGCGCAGTCTCCTGAGGGCCGCTGCTAACGGTGAAGACTGGGAAGAATGGGTTCCCAAAGAAGCGCGTGATTTAGTGAAATGTCATCTCAGAAATCTGTGATTATTCAGCTCGATTTCATCGGTCTGATATTGCTGCCGTTGATCTTGAGCTCGTGCTCCACTCCAACAGGCCAGCGTTATCCAAGGGAAGTTCGCGAAACCACCTTTTTCCTAGAGTCTAATTCGCCTCAACAATTTCACGGCTTAAAGAAGCGAAAAAAAGAAGATCAAATTGAGTTTTACTTCTGCGATGGCTCAAAGTGCGATAAAGACGGGGTAGTCTTTCCCCTGAGGGTGACGGTAAGCCTGATGTCCAATAAGCAGGGAGAGCGTTCGAATTTAAAGTTGAGAGCTTATCGACAAGGTCTATTTTTAAGCCAGAGGAAGCGCGATTTTGAAGATAAATGGAGGAACGCTATTTTATTTTACCTTAATTCCATTCAACCAAATTCCTGATATGAATATTTTAGATACCGCAGCTATCTTGCTGACGCTTGCCGCTGTTTTTGGCTATATCAACTACCGTTTTTTTAAGTTGCCCACAAGTATTGGGATCCTCTTGATTGGTTTAGTTCTTAGCATTCTACTTTTACTTTTTGGCGGGGATGCAATGAAAGAAAGTGCAGATGAATTTGTGACGCGAATCGACTTCAATGAGACGGTCATGAATGTTATGCTGAGTTTCCTTCTTTTTGCAGGAGCTTTGCATGTTAACCTTGGCGATCTTCGTGATCAAAAATGGGTGGTTACAATTCTGGCAAGTGCGGGATTGCTGATTTCCACCTTTTTAGTTGGGGTGGTGTCTTATTTTGTTTTTTCGTGGGTAGGCCTTGATGTTCCTTTGCTCTGGTGCTTGGTGTTTGGAGCTTTAATTTCGCCCACCGATCCTGTTGCGGTCCTCGGTATTCTTAAGAAGGTAGGAGCACCCAAATCGCTTGAGACTAAAATTACTGGCGAATCTCTGTTTAACGATGGTGTCGGGGTTGTTGTTTATTTGGTGTTGGTGGGCTGGGCTGCGGGTCAGGCTGAGGCTTCGGTAATTTCGGTAAGTAAATTGTTTCTTGTTGAGGTGGGTGGTGGAATAATTCTTGGGGCAGTCTTAGGTTATGTTGCCTATTGGATGCTGAAGACGATTGATAATTATCAGGTTGAAATCCTGATCACCTTGGCTCTTGTGACGGGAGGCTATCAGCTAGCAACAAGCTGGCATTTGAGTGGTCCGTTGGCGATGGTGGTCGCAGGTCTTATGATTGGTAATCATGGGCGCTTGATGGCAATGAGTGATACGACCCGTGATCATTTGGATCTCTTTTGGGAGTTGATCGACGAGATATTAAATGCGCTTTTGTTTCTTCTCATTGGACTTGAAATCTTTGTGCTAACTTGGAGTGGTCAGGCTTTCACCGCTGGATTAGTTCTAATCGTTGTGGTCTTAGCCTCACGTATAATCGCGGTCTCCTTACCAGTTGTAATGCTTCAAAGGGCCCGTGCGTTTTCACCGGGAATCATCCGAATACTAACATGGGGGGGGCTACGAGGCGGAATTTCTGTGGCTTTGGCACTTGCCTTGCCAAAGGATGGGAGTTTGGACGTGGAATCTCGACAGGCAATCTTGATGGCGACTTACCTGGTCGTAATATTTTCCATAGCGGTGCAAGGATTGACGCTAAAGCCGCTTATTTCACGGTTGCTTGTGCAGGGAGACTTTGACCAAAACGAGAAATAACCAGGGGCTCTATTCTGAGTCAATTGTCAGGGCGGGCTTCCAGTTAGGGAAACTTGATGTAAGCTTCGTGCGGTATTTAGTAGCAAGGGTTTTATTTCCGTAGTTTTTGGCTGCCAGATAGACTCCGTGAAGTGCCCGAGGTTGTAATAGAGGGTCGTCTGGAACCGTAGGGATGGCGACGCGGAATTCTTCAAGAGCTCCTAGCCAACGACCTTGTAGCAAGGCAACTTCACCGCCTACGATATGAAGGCCGGCGACATGGGGTCCGGGAGCATCGATAGCGAGGCCTTTGGTTACTGCTTCAAGGGTCTCAGGGTAGAGCCTGAGTCCGAGGCGGGATTCGGCAAGGTCAAGGTAAGCATCTGCTTGCCAACGGGGTTCTTGTGTTTGGTCAAGTAAAAGAAGGCTTGTTTTCTGGGCCGCGGTAAAGCGTCCTGAACGGTTTTGTGCTTTGGATAAAATTCTCCAGACGCCGAGTTCTGTGCCTTTTGGATTTTCCAGATTAGTCGCTCTTTCAAGGTAGTCGACAGATTCTTCGATTTGGCCATCGTGAAACATCTGAACGCCGAGCCATGACAGAATGTTGTGGGGAGCTTTTTTAGTTGGAGTTCGAGCGTAGACTTCCTGCAGAGCTGTGTGCAGCGCCATCTTATTACGGGAATTAAAAGAGCTCAAAATGAGAAGGTCACCCACGGGTTGATTATAAAATTCGGGAACAAGTTCTCTTGCCTTGCGGAGGTAGGGAGGGGCTTCACTATATTTTCCAAGTTTGTAGTATCCCCACCCAACCCAGTAGTTTGAATTAGCAATAGTGTCGACAGGTAGATCTTGAAACTCGCTCAAGATCCGGAGATACCGGGCGATCATAGTCTCATATTTTTTTTCCTGTCGAAGCACGCGAGCGCTACCTTGAAGGGCGAAAGTGGTTTGGGTTGGTACAGGATTGAGAGTCAGTGCTTTTTCAAAATCCTTTAAAGCCGATGTGTAATCTCCGAGTGAGAGGTGAGCTTCGGCTCTTTTGTTGTAAACTTCTGCGGTACGAGGATCCTCTGGGAACTCGGCAAGGAAGCCCGAAAAAGCCCTGTTGGCTCCGTCGAACTGGCCAGATTCGCTTAGGCACCATCCATATTTGAAGAGAAGTTCGCATTGCATGTTAGCATCAAGGGAACTTCGATCGATATTGGAAAAAATCAGAGCTGCATTTTCGAGGTCCTTGCGATCATAGAGAGTTTCTGCTTGGAGAAAGCGGGCGGAATGAAGGTATTTATGGTTTGGATATTCTTGAGCGTAGAGTTCAAAAAAAATGTCTACACGCTCGCCAAAATCCGGATTTTTGAGGCAGTAATCACATTTGAGACACTTGAAGGAGGCCTCGAAAGCCTCAGGGCTTTTTGGAAGTGCTCGATCAACCCTACGGAAGCAGGCCCTCGCACTTCGGTAATCCTGCTTAACCAGATAGGCTAGGCCGGCTCGCTCGCAACGGCGGGCTTCTAGCTTGCCCGTGGCTCCAAAGTCACCTTTCTCATAAAGAATGATGACAGTGTCCCAATCTTTTTTCTTTGAATAAAGTCCCATAAGTGAGGTTTGAGCGCGGGCTTTATTGATAGCGAGGTTTCGTCGTTGATCGGGCGTGAGCGAGGGGGCGTTACTCGACATTCCTAATATCATTTTCAGATGGGAATCGTTTGCGTCTTCTAGCGCCAGCTCAACCGAGGCCAAGCTAGTGTAGAAAACAGCTTGAGAATGGTATTGGCTGCGTTGTTCTGATGTGACGAGTGTTTTCAGTAGCCGAATAGTGGTCTCAAAATCGTCTTTTTCGAAATACTGGAAGGCGAGCATAAAGCTGGCCCAGTCCTTATGAGGATGTTGTTTGGTATCGATAATACGGCGAAGAGCAACGGTGGCTTCGGCTTGACGATTAAGCTTGAAGAGACATTCCGCTTGCTTGGTCATCGCACTATAACGTAAATTTTTTTCCGAGAGATTTTGAGAGGCAAGCTGAAAGTATTTAGCAGCCTCTTCCCAATTTGCCTCACCGATAGCGAGATAGGCCATTTGCCGGGAGCCCTGTCCTACATAAGGTCCCCTGCGGTGGCGCTCGACTAGAAAACGGTAAGTTTTTTTTGCTTCTTCGATTTGCCCGAGGGTTTGGCGTGCATAACCGAGATGGAATCGGGCCGCTGACTCGTTTTTGGATCCAGCATGAGATCGGAGATATTTGGTGTAGAGCTCAATCGCGTAGGATGTATAACGTTGCTTTTGAAGACTGTCGGACTGCCGAATACCAGCTTCGTAATATCTTACGGCTTCCTGAAAAGCGCGCTCCTCTTTCCTGCTCTGTGCTATCGCTGGGAAGAGAGCAAAATAGCTAAAGATTAGGGTGATGAACGTATGCCGTATCGATTGGGAGATTGCCATGGTGCAATATTGTGGTCGCGAGATGGTGGCTCGCGCGACGAGGTTCTCACGATCGGACTTAAAAATCAACCTCAGGCAGATTGGGAGTTGGCTTGTCCATGGAGCTTTGTCTAGCTATCAATCTGCGTATGGAACACCATGTTTATTTCTGGCTGAATGAAGATCGACAAACCGATCACGACCGCGTTTTTTTTGAAAAGGGAATTGAAGCGCTTTTACTGTCACCAAATGTCGCCTCTTCCCACTGGGGAAAACCAGCCGCAACTCCAGAACGTACGGTGACCGATCATTCGTTTGATTACGCGATTTCGTTAAAGTTTGACTCGATTGAGAGTCATAAATCTTACCAAGAGGGAGATCCGATCCACGATGAATTTATCTCTGAATTTAAAGAATGGTGGTCCAAGGTCCTCGTTATGGATCTTGCTTAGGGATATCGTTAAAATAAACGAGATTAAAGGATCCGGACCCTTACCCTCTTTTGGATTTACTGCGCGAACATAACACAGAAGGTGGTATATTCACTTACAGCGATAGGAGATTGGCGGTATGAGGGAAGTTGGAAGTTCTTCTCCGTCTGAATATTTTCGTTTGATTTTCCTATTGAGTTTATTTTTCCCCTGCAAAAGTTGATTTTCGATTCTTAGATTTCTTCGGTCCTAATAGTATTACTCTAGATATTTTTCGGGCCACATCTACCTCATAGCTTAACCAGGACGCGAAAATCGATACAGTTTGGGAAAGAGGCAGAGAAGGCCGGGAGTAGGTGCAATTGATATCGATCCTCTTTGAAATAACCAAAAGTCGATTCGCTTGGAGTGAAAATTTGCAAAATACCCAAAGTTTTTGCTTTTTTGAACACTGTTCATATGATTTACTTTTTTTGAAGTTAATTTACACCTAATATTGTCATGAGTTCTACTACCGTTAAAAATACTGATATGTCCGAGAAAAAGGAGAAAGTTCCCGCTGCCGCTGTAGCAAAAGGAGATGAAAAACTTGTCGCCGCTCGCAAGAAGAATCTCGATCTTGCGATTACCCAGATCCAGAAAGATTTTGGTGAAGCTGCTATTATGCGCTTGGGAGATGATAAGCGAATGGATGTTGAAGCTATTCCAACTGGGAACCTTGTTATTGACCGAGCTCTCGGGGTAGGTGGTTTCCCAAGGGGCCGGATTGTCGAGATCTTCGGACCAGAATCGTCTGGTAAAACTACGCTTACTTTAACCGCGATTGCACAAGCCCAGAAAGCTGGAGGTCTCGCTGCTTTTATCGATGTTGAGCACGCTCTCGACCCTCAGTACGCTCGTCGTCTTGGCGTAAATCTGGATGATCTATTGGTCTCCCAACCCTCTTCCGGAGAAGAAGCTCTTCAAATCGTTGAGACCCTCGTACGCTCCAATGCGATCGATGTAGTTGTTTTGGATTCGGTGGCCGCGTTAGTAACCAAACAGGAACTTTCTGGAGAGATCGGAGATTCGACCGTTGGAACCCAAGCCCGTCTTATGAGTGCGGCAATGAGGAAGCTGACTGGTTTTATTTCCAAAGCACGTACAACCTGTATCTTCACAAACCAGATTCGTGAAAAAATTGGCGTGATGTTTGGAAGCCCTGAGACGACTCCCGGTGGGCGTGCGCTCAAGTTTTTTGCCTCTATTCGAGTTGATATTCGCCGAATTGGTCAAATTAAAGCAACTGACGGAACCGTTCAGGGGAGCCGTACTAAGGTTAAGATCGTGAAGAACAAGGTTGCACCTCCGTTCACAGATGCGGAATTCGATATCATGTATAATGAAGGAATCTCCTCGGTTGGATCCTTGATAGACCTCGCTCAGGAATTTGAAATCATTCAAAAACGGGGAAGTTGGTTTAGCTACGACGGATCACAGCTGGGCCAAGGACGCGATGCAACCAAGACTGCTCTCAAAGAAGACGAGGCCCTTTACGCCGAGATTGAAGAGAAGGTGAAGGCGAAGATGGCGGGATGACAAATCAGGGAATCTTATCGGCTTCATTATCTTAATCCTGCGGGTCGTGTTTGACTCGTGGGATTTTCTATTTCGAGATGGAATTGATTTTATGACAATACTTTAAGGGAAAGCGAAAAAGAGACGACCCTTGTCCACCCCATTAATACCGCGACCTTTCGAAATTAATGGGTCTAGAGAGGCTTTTTCCCAACAAGAAATTGCAGACTACACAGCTACGATTCTTTGGATCAATACTTGATCGAAAGAGCGATGTGGGAAAGCTTATTGCCCTACACGGATGCCAGAGAATACCACATTTTTCGGAATCGGAAAAGCCATCGAAGATCATAATTCGTTCGTTGTCGTCAGCCACGTTCGTCCTGATGGAGATGCTATAGGATCGATTCTGGCGCTTGGGCATGCATTAGAGCAATTGGGTAAATCAGTCCGTTATTTGAATAATGACGGATGTCCTCCGAGTTTAAAATTTCTGCCAGGTTCGGAAAAAGTCGAGATTTCCAGAGAAGTCGGTGTTTTGGATGTCGAAGTCGCATTTACTTTGGATACGGCTGCTCATGCGCGGATTGGCGGGGAAAGCCTTGAGGCGATCAAAAATGCGAAGCTGTTGATTAATATCGATCATCATATTTCCAATCCCGGTTATGGAGATTTGAATTATATCGATTCAAAAAGTCCGGCCACCGGTCAGATTATATACGAGTTGTTAATCGCGCTGAATCTTCCGATTTCAGAAATTTCTCGAGACTCAATTTATGTGGCAGTCTCAACAGACACTGGCTCGTTTCAATATCCTGGAACTAGCCAAAGAACATATGAAATTGCCGCTGATTTGGTGGGGCAGGGATTGGATGTGGGAGAAATCAACCAATTGACTTACGATAATCAACCTTATCGGAAAGTTGAACTGATGAGGGCTCTTTTAAATAGTCTCGATCGGAGTCATGACGGATTGCTCGTCTGGTGGAATCTTCGAATGAAGACTAAAAATGAATTGGGTTTAGTAGATGATGATACTGAGGGCATGATTGATTTTATTCGGTCAGTGGAAGGGGTGGTGGTGGCAGTCTTCTTTGAAGACCTTGACGGTGGTAAAGTACGTGTTTCGATGCGCTCAAAGGATTCACGTGTAAATGCTAGTGAGATTTGTGGAGTTTTTGGTGGTGGTGGTCATTCTCTTGCAGCTGGAATTCGGATGGCTGGGCCCTTGGAGGATGCCCGGGAGAAAGTTTTGGTGGAAATTCGCGAAGCGATAAAGCGGGCTGGAATCTCATAGTGAACTGATTTGATGCAAAATTCTAACGATTTACCAAGTGGAGTGCTCTTGATTGACAAGGCTCCTGGAATGACTTCTCACGATGTGGTTGCGATCGCTCGTCGCCAGCTCAACATGAAAAAGATTGGCCACTGTGGGACACTTGATCCGATGGCCACTGGCCTCCTCATGCTGGTGATCAATCGCGCGACAAAGATTCAGGATCTTTTAATGAGTGAAGACAAAAGCTACGCTGGGACTCTCACCCTCGGAGCAACGACTTCGACACAGGACAAGGAAGGCGAGATTCAGGTTGAGAAAGATGTTCCTGACCTTAATGCTGAGCAGATTTGTGCTGCTTTTGATAAATATACAGGCGATTTTGAACAGATTCCTCCAATGGTATCGGCGATAAAAAAGGATGGAATCCCTCTTTATAAACTGGCACGTCAAGGCCAAGTGGTCGAGCGGAAGCCACGCTCAGTTTATGTTAAGAATTACGACCTCACTAAAATTTATGTGCCAAATGTTGATTTTGTGGTGAATTGTTCTAAGGGGTTTTATGTCCGAACTTATGCGCATGATATCGGGCAGGATCTGGGCTGCGGAGCTCATCTTAGTTCACTCCGACGGACTCGTTCTGGAAAGTTTAATCTCGAGCGCGCTGTGCCAGTGGCTGTATTGAAGGAAGCGAGCACAGAAGATCTTGTAAATTCATTTATTAGTCTGGCTGAAATTTCCCTGATGCGTGGTGCTTGATTTCTGAAAAGCTTTTGATTGTAGCCTGATCACAACATGAAACGTCTCCCGATTATATTCGTTATTCTTAGCCTCCCTCTCTACCTGCTGGATCAGATTACGAAGTGGTGGATAGTATTTCGGTTTCGCGAGCCCCTATCAAATGACTTCCACAGTCCCGATGAGCATGTGGAAGTAATTGACGGCTTTCTTTGGTGGTGGCGAATCCATAACCAAGGAGCTGCCTTTGGATTGGGGAACGGGACTTCTTGGGCCCCTTTTGTATTCCTTCTAGTTTTAATTTTTGCCCTGGTTCTAATTTTTGTTTTTTGGAGAAAAGGTGCCTTTGCTAATTTCCCAGCGAAATTGGCTGCGGCACTTTTGGTTGCTGGCGTTCTAGGTAATTTGACGGATCGATTATTCCAGGGGTTTTGGCTGAAGAAGCACGAGGAAAAGCCCTTTATGACAAGGCTATCTAAAGGATACGTCGTTGATTTTATCCGCGTGAAGTTACCTGGATACGAGAAGATTGCTCCGCAGAGTCGGGGTTTCTTCCCAACCTTTAATGTTGCTGATTCCTGTATTTCAGTAGCCGCCGTTTTACTTTTACTTTCGGCATTTCGTCCGGAAGAATCCGCGGGAGAAAAAGAGAAGCCGCCTGAAGCTTAGTTTTTTTCAGGTCGGCGTTGTTCCTTGCGCTGACGAGCGATAACTTTAGCTTTTGCCCTTTGATACCGGGTTCTAGGGAGGATTTTGGGCATTAATGCTGAGAGAAGGTAGACAAGCGGGTAAGCGACAATGAAAAGGAGTATGCCCAGGGAAAGAAACCCAAGAATAAAGCTTCCGCCGTTCAGATATTCTCCCTCCATACCGGGGAAAAGGCTGAGTGGGATCTGAATCTTCTCGAGAAGAGGGTGAATCGGGATGTGCATAGATCCTCTGAGAAAGTCACCGAAACTTTCCTGGAAGAGGACAATAGGAATTTGGGTGATGGGATTGGTGACCCAGCAAGCGGCTAAGGCAATCGGTATATTTGCCCGAAATGGGACGGACCAAATTCCAGCCAAAAGCATTTGGCCCGGGATCGGAAGTTGGGAAGCAAAGAGACCAATAGCAAGGCCGCTTGCCACTGAATCACGGCAAGGGTGCCAAAGATCTCTTTCGAACATTGGTAAAATCGTCTTTTGAAGCCAGATGCGTCGACGCAACCCCGGACTTCTCAGGAAGCGGTAAGTCTTCCGGACAATTCGAAGATAGCGACGTTTCAGTCCTGAGGTCATGAATGGTAAAAGATGATTTTAATAGATGTAGCTCTAAAGAAAGGCTTACCACAGATCGTTAAACTCCGTGCTGTTTTTACTCAAACGAATTCGATCAAGGTGTTCTGTTACTTCGTCACACCAAGGTCGAAATTCTTCTGGGATGGGGGCTTCTTGTTGAATCAACTCGCCAGTTTTTGGGTGGGTAATTCCCAAGCGCCAGGCATGAAGCATAAGCCTAGAGACCCTGAAAGGTTGGCGGCCTGGTTTGCTGTAAATGGGGTCACCAAGTAAGGGATGTCCAAGAAAACGATTGTGAACCCGGATCTGATGCGTCCGGCCAGTATGCAATGCGCAAAGAATCAGTGATGTTCCATCGTTCGCAGTGTGGAGTAGATGAAGGTCGGTGATTGCGGGCTTTCCGCCCCCCGAATTACAGACATCCATCCTCTGACGGTGAACGGGGTGTCGTCCGATATTATTGAAGACAGTTTGATGGGTTGCCTTCGGTTCTGATTGTGCGACGCAGAGGTAAAGTTTGACGGTTTTGCGCTCGGAAAATTGTTGGATCAAATTTTTGAGTGCGGAATTAGTTTTTGCGGCGACGAGGCATCCGGAAGTGTCCTTGTCTAGTCTATGAACAATACCTGGGCGGTTATCTCCTCCTTCTTGCGCGAGTTTACCCGAGCAGTGATGAAGTAATGCATTCACTAGCGTTCCATCTTTGTTTCCGGCAGCAGGATGGACGACCATGCCAGTTGTCTTGTTAATGACGATAAGGTCGTCGTCTTCGTAAAGAACCGAGAGAGGAATATTCTGTGGTTGAGGCTCGCTTGGTTTGTCTTCCGGAATGTGTACGGAAACTGAATCGCCAATGCTTACCGAAGCTCGAGATTTTACTTTCGTTGAGTTGAGGAGGATATGACCTTCCCTGATCAAGTTTTGAATACGCGAGCGTGATAGTTCTGGAAGCGCCAAAGCTAGAAAGGCATCAAGCCTTTTGCCATCCCCATCTGACACCGTAAGAGTCATTACAACAGAAGAATTCTTAGCCGCGGAAGAGGATGAGAATCCCAGCAAAGAGGCAACCTGCGAGATTTGCCATAAGGTCCCAGCCGGTGTTGACATATCCACCTACGTTTGTCTCAGGGATTATGAGAACGGCAACAAACTCAATAATTTCATTTAAAGCTCCAAGCCCCATTCCTGCAAACACACAAAGGGCTATCATACCCAAGGAGGGAAAGAGTTTTCTACCTAAGCGTTGCTGGACGCTTGCTCGAAGAGCTTCCCATGTAAGCCAGGTGCAGGCTCCGAATCCAAAGCTATGGACGCAGTGATCGTATTTAAGCCACTTTCCTGCTACCCACCATGAATAGAGGACTTGATTTTCACCATCGAAATCCCATCCATCTGGAAGGCTGACCAGTCCACCGGCAAAGTGGATGGCTCCCCAAAAAGCGAAACACCAAAGGAGAAAGTTGGAGAAATCAACTCGCGCATGCATTAGGGCTACGACACCTGCGAATATAATAAAAAAAGGAATGTAAACTTTAAGGAATTCCCAATTCTGCTGGGTTACTGCAGCACTGATGGCAGCGACCAGATAAAGCGCAACCGCGAGGATAATGGAGCGGGGGTATTTTGCTTTTCTCATAGCTTTGCTCAAAGCTATGGGATTTCGAGCCAAATCACGAGAGTAAAGAATAAGCTACTTTTCATAGGCAAGCACTCGATATTCAAGATTCCCAGTGTGATAGGCTAAACGAATTAATGGAAATGCCACCAAGAGGGAAGGTCTTGTGATAATTTTTTTCAATAAGGTAACGAGTAGATATGGTTTTCGGAGAGGTAGCTGAATCGATCTCCAAAAGAGTGCCGTCCAAGTCGGAGCGACCTCTCTTGAGAGATCTTGAGAATAGACTGTTTGAAGATCTGTTACCTTGCAGGAAAGAGAAGAGAAAGAACGCCATGGTGGAAGATTTCCAGTTCTTGCAAGTTGGCGTAGAAAAAAGTGAGAGCCTGTTTCGGAGAACCAATCGCAGATTACGATGCGCCCACCGGGTTTCAACGCGGGGAGTGTATGCTTAAGAAAGTCCTCAAAGGAAGCGAAGTGTGAGAGACTTTCGACCGCAATGATACCTGAAAGTGATTTTGGCTCGAGTGGCTGTTGAAGCCAATCCCCTTGAAGAATTGTTAATCCGGAACGAGGAGTAATTTGTGAGGCTTGCCTTTCAGAGTTAGTATTCGCTAATACCTTACAATCGTATTGGTCCAAGATTTTGTGTGCAAGAACCCCGTAACCACATCCGATATCAGCGATTGTTCCTTTGGGATCTAGTTGTTTTAAGGAGAGGTCGATAAGTTTTTCCCTAGCTTCTTTGATCGATTCGTGACCTGTAACCCAAGCACCATGGTGAAGAGAATGACCCCAAATCTCACGGTAGAGAAGGTCGAGATCATCGTATAGATTTTTCGCCATCGATTAGGAAAAGAAAGCGGCTAAACAGAGAAGTCCGGCGATCAAATCCCGGAAGCTCAGATGTTTTGTCCCGGATGTTTTACTAAGGAATTTAAAGAGCGCTCCGGTAGGGCAGCCAAATTTACAGTATGCCAATGGGCTAAATATTGATGCGATAAGCCCCACCACGGCGACTGTAATCGTGGCTAAACCGGCCGAACGCCAGAGCCAGGCATCAAAGCCTTCCCAGTCTGCCAGATTCAACGAGGCTCCGATGAGAGTTGAAGCAACCAAAATAAGGAGGCAGAGAGCAGGCAACATGGAAAGAAGTTTATGTAGCTTTGCTGGGAGCTTGATTGGCTTTACTGGGAGTTTCCCAAGCCGTCTTTGCAGGAAGCCATGAGGGCAAAGCTGGTGGCAGTAGAGGTGGTGTCCTGTTGCCCAGGGGGTCAGGAAGGATGCTGCGGCGAGGAAGAGGAGCCCCCAAGATTCACTAAAGGGGAGACCATGTCGTACCCAGCCGATGAGAAGGGCTTGGGAAAGAAGATCCCCCAAAATGATTCCCAGTAAGACCACAACGGTGATTTGCCAGAGAATACGTGCCCTAGGATTGCCTCGAAGGCGGGTAAAGGAAAAGAGAGTGGCTCCTATTGTGAGAGTGACTAGGGCAAGATTGCGCCAAGGGATTTCACGGGGGTGGGATTCGCGATCCGATTCAAATCTTGCGAGACGGCGAGCCACGCTGTCAGCGATCGCCCAGGATGTGTGCGTTGCTCCGCTAATCCCTTCAATTTTTGATTGGTCGATCGCAAGTATCTCTTCGATGGTCATTCCATTGTAGAGGTTAAGCCAGTCCGAGTTATTGAGAATCCTTTCGTAGTATTCCTCGTTGTCGTAGCTTTTGCGAAAACGGATCCGGGTTACTTTTGTTGCCTTTCGGTCGAGCACTATCAGGATATCGGTTGGCCCCTGGTAGCCATGGAGGAATTCTTGTGAGGGGGCTGTTCGAAGAGCGTAGCCAACGATGTTACGGCCTTCGTCGTAAACGCACAGAACACCTGGCCAATCGGGGTGCTTTTCAATGGTGTCAGCCTCGGGCAGTTCGGCTGCCAGAATTTTAGTGGGGAAAAGGCGTGAAGTAGTTGGTCCGCCAAGACGCTCAATGATGCTTCTTGAAATCGCTGCGCTGGTGAGAGTTGACCCCGTGACGGCATCAATTTTTGGGTTTCCGGGAGAGCCAAGGCTAAGGCCGAGATGAGCTCTCCAAAAGTAAGGATCGTCCACTACGGATTGAACATGATCCGGAGTGTCGGATGATTCAATGATTCGGGCTTCGATCAGCCTCCCAGTTTTATCGAGGGCTAGGGCAAGGTTCGTTGGTCCCGAATATCCCTTGAGGTGATCGCACTGTGGTGAAGTTGTCAGAAAGTAGCCAAGAGAGTCGCCCTCTTGATTGAAGACTTTTTCGTTCTCAATGCGGACCGCTTTTGGGAAGAGAAGAGTGAAATCTTCTTCCGAGTACGATGTGTTAGGCTTAGATTTTTCAAAGATTAGCCACGAAATCAAAACGACAACCAGAAGTCGGTAGAGCCGAACCCAGAGCTCTGTCCCCCCTAACATCTTGTCGAATTACTTTGATTTGAGAAGCTGGATTGCATCAATGTGCAGATTGCCGGCTGCCTTTGAGCTGATCGTAAACACGGCAGGAAGGACGTCGATAAAATCGAAGGTGCCAAGTGAAGTGTAAGTCTTCTGGGCTGGCGGTTTAGTTTGATCAAGAATGACGGTCTCAGTTCCCTTAGCATGAGTGAGGACGAGCTCGGCTGTGGTTGTGCGATTTTCGTGGTTGAGCCAGTGGACCCGTACTTCGTATTCCCCGGAATCTTTGACCCGAACGTTGTAGGTGGCCGATGCAGGGTGGGGAGCATATTGATAGCTCAGTCCATGGTATGGCTTGAGACCGTTGCCCTTGTTCCACGATCCCTTGAGCTTTGCTTTAACGTCGTCAAAAACGAGTCCCTTGAGGTTAATAATGTTCCGTTTCTGCGGTTTGCCTCTGAGGCCGCCCTTGGGAATCGGCGGGACGGTCAGTGGCGCATTGAGGCTTTGCCTGCGGGCGCGGCCTGGCTTCTCCATCAAGTCGATCAAGAGTGGAAGGTAGTTTTGATAAACTCCGCGGGGAGAGGTTTTACGATTGGTAGCAATCCAGGCGGCCTTTCCGACCACTTCGCCCATCATTCCACAGGTGCGCATGACACGGGTAGTACCGAGGGCGCGGCGGTCCACCGAAATACAGCGGCCTGCGATGAAGAGATTATTAATGTTCTTGGAGTAGAAACAACGGTAGGGGATGTTATAACCAGACTTCCGGTCAACTTTTCGATCGTGCACCGCGATTGCAATAAAAGGGTTCTCTTTTGCGACTCCCTTTTGAAATTCTTTTTTTGGATAGTGAAGATCGATCGACCAAGTGGTGGGGACACTTGCATCAGAGAATTCCTTTTTAGCGGCGATATCATCTCCGGTGAGGACAATGTCTCCTTTGATTCGCCGAGACTCGCGGTTACCTCCAATAAAGGCCATCCACATGAGCTTGGCGCCAGTATCAGATTGCTTGATGTGGGCGAAAGCCCCGAAGTTTGCGCGAAGATTCCAGTCGCGGATTTCCTCAAGATCATTGATCGGGTGTTTGTCGTAGCCGCCCTCCCAAAACCATTCGGCTTTTTTGAATTTCTGATAGGGGCCGCGCGAGGCGTGAAGAGAGGGATAGTCTCCTTCGCCTAGCGGTAGCGCCCATGGCGTTTTTGGCCATTCGATTTTTTCGCCGGTGTCTTTTATAGACCACATATTAGACATTCCCATGTGGCCTTTTTCAGCCATCATAAACTCGGCCCCAGCTTGTGCCCCAATGGTACCATGCCCCGTGGAATCACAGAAGAGAGATCCAGCAATTCGGGTGAACGCTCCAGTGGTGGTGTCCACGGCGTCTACGGATTCAATTAGGTTCTCCTTGGTGTTAGTGCGGAAGGCGAAATGATTGAGGTAAAGGTCAATTTTTTCTTCGGAGCGAACGACCTTCTCTTTCAAGTCATCGACAAACTCCTCGGCTAATCCTGGCGAGTCACGCGAGAAGTCGGAAAATTCATTTACAATTTCGCCAAGGTGAGGAAATTTTCCGAGTTGGGTCCCGCCCATCGCCCAGACTTGAACTTCTGAGGATCCATTGCCGCCGAGGATAGCTCGATCGTGAATGAGAGCGACTTTTAATCCGTGGCGGGCGGCCGATATAGCTGCGCTTGTTCCAGAGTATCCACCTCCAATCACTACAAGGTCATAACCGTTTTTGGTGGGTGGGATTGAGGGAAGTTTGAGAGCTTTTCTACGAAATTCAAAAAGAGCTTGGCCTGTGGTAGGGGGAATGTCTTTGGAATCTTTGGTAAAGTAGAGAGCATCACATCTCCCATTGAATCCGGTAAGGTCTATAAGCTTAAGGGTTGTTTTTTGTGAGGTGATTTCAACTGTGCCGCCGCTCTGCCAATACCAGTTCGCTCCTTCAGTTCCGAAAGTGGTGGCGACCCGTTTTCCATCGATACTGATGGCGAATTTTCCAGGCGTGCCGGGTGCTTTCCATTTGGCAACCCAGTCTTTGCTGCGGACATGGAGGTGGTATGTGCCGGTTGAAGGGAATGTGACCTCAGTTGTGGCGTCTGCCACGGGTGTCCCTAGGCCGTGCGCCATGAGGTAGGCAGACCCCATATTAAGAATAAACTGGGAGTCAACGGACCATCCTCCGCGATCTGAGAAGGCTTCGGCTTCCACTAAAAGGGACTCGGAGCCGTGGAGGGAAGTTGTGAGAAGTGCGATGAGGACAGGTTTCAACATTCAAGGGGAATCTATGGCTTAAAGGTAAAGATTTTTTCGTCGATGTAGAGAGATTTCAGTGACAAGGGGCGCTGAGGAAAGGATGATGTGTCCGTGAATTGGGGGCTTTCAAAATTTGGGGAAAATCTCTGCGGAGGGAGCGGTATCGGTGAATTGATGGATGATTTGGGGGAAGCTCTTGCTGCTGGTGGTGATGTCAAGATGTTGGGAGGTGGGCAGCCGGCTCATATTCCAGAAATCGATGCCGTTTGGCGTCATCGAATGCAAGAAATCATGAGCGAGCCAGGAGGGCTTGAAAAAATGATTGGCAATTATGACGTTCCGGCGGGAAGTGACCTGTTTCGAAAGGCTTTGGCCAAACTCTTTCAAAAGGAATTTGGCTGGGAAGTTACTCATGAGAATTTTGCGGTTACGATGGGAGGACAGACTGCGTTTTTCTTTTTATTCAACGCTTTGGCAGGAAGATTTGGTGATGGCTCCCGAAAAAAGATTCTACTGCCATTAGTTCCTGAATATATTGGTTATGCGAATCAATCGGTAGATTCGGATTTTTTTGAGGCACTCCCGGCGCACATAGAAAAAACCGGGCCTCATGAGTTCAAGTATAGGGTCAACTTTGATGCGGTGAATCCCGGCGATGATATTGCTGCTATTTGCGTTTCACGCCCGACTAACCCTTCAGGAAATGTTCTGACAGATGATGAGATTGAGAGGCTTCGGAAAATCGCAAGAGAGAAGGGGATTCCGCTAATTATTGACAATGCATACGGGGCTCCTTTTCCCAATGTCATCTTTTCAGAAGTCATACCAGTTTGGGATGAAGGAATGATTTTAACATTGAGTCTTTCAAAGATTGGTTTGCCGGGAACCCGCACTGGGATTGTTGTGGCAGGAAAAGAAGTTTGCCGGCAGGTGTCGTCGATGACCTCGATTGTTGGCTTGGCTAACGCGAATATCGGCCAAGAGATTCTGCGTCCGCTAGTGGAAAGCGGTGAAATTTTGCGGTTGAGTAAAGAAGAAGTGAAGCCGTTTTATGAGAAACGCTCCAAGATGGCACAGAGTCTTTTTACGAGGGAGCTTGATGATACCGTTCCATATTTTATTCATCGAAGTGAAGGTGCTTTATTTCTCTGGCTTTGGTTTGAGGGCCTTCCCATCACGGCAAAGGAGCTTTACCAACGCCTGAAAAACCGCGGGGTTTTAATTGTTCCGAGCGAGTATTTTTTCTTTGGGTTGCCGAAAGATTCCAATTGGAAACACGCGAGCGAGTGTATCCGGGTGAGTTACACGATGGATGCTGAGACGGTTGAGTCCGGAATCAAAGTGATTGCGGAAGAAGTGAATCGCCTTTTTATAGTCCATTAGTCAAAAAGCGGGTCGATCTACAAATATCTCTCAAAGGATACTCGGTGCTTCGTGAAAATAGATTGGCTTATTCACGAATAATCTGAGCTTTTCCGGTCTTCTGGTAGATCGGGTCGTTTTTTCCTTTTTCTGGTCGCGTGAAAGGTGAGCTTCGCCATTTTGGGTTCTCATAAGTCCCGGTGCCCCGGAATTGGGAAATACCCTTTAAGGGTTGGAGGGGAAGGGTGATGAAGCCCAAGAGGCCACGCGCGTTCATCCGTATGGTCATATCTAGTTCTTCGGAGAGCAGATCTATCCACCCTTCGCCGGTAAGAATGATATTAGTGGAGATGGCAATAAAGTCTTTGGTTGTGAGAACTCCGTTGGTTATATTAAATTTAGCCGAAGCATCTTTGGCCCGCTCATATCCCACTCTTTTATCGCCAAGTAATCCAGAGATGATCGGGGAGAGAGGGCCGAGAATGGGAAGTGAAATTAGATTACCCTGATTAATTGCGAGGAGACCCTCTGCATTGAAGCCACGTAACCCATCGGCGCTCCCTCGGAAATCGATACTTCCGGTAAGAGTGCCTTTCTCTTCTTCTTTAAAATCGTAGACCTGAGAAAGTTGTTGGAATGAGAGGTCATCCCATTTTATGGCGCCGCGATACTTTGTTTTTTGCCCTGGAGTGACATCGCAAAAAACTGACCCTGCGATGCTACCGTTCAAGGTGTCACAAGTGAGATTTCGCACGGTAATTCCGGTTCCCCGAACCTCAAGATCTGCCTCTAGGTTTTGAAGAGGAAGATTGGATCCAAGAAAGGGGTAATCGGTTTGACCTTCTGTTCTGACTTTTACGATAAAAGAACTCTTATTATTATCTTCTTTTTTTTCAGCGAATGTTCCGTTCAAGGTAAGGCTTGGGGGGCTATGAAAGCGATAAGTTTCCTCGATATGTTTGGCAGTATCTGGGGCAAAGATTCTTACGATTGGAGTAGCCCAAGCTTTGCCTCGAAGATTTTCGATAGTTATAAGATTTGTTTCGAGATCATGGAGTATACGCTCGACATAGATAGGATCAGACGCAGCGCTTTTATACCGACGGCGGATACTTTCTTGATCATCATTAAGAAGTCCTTCGATATCAAAAAACTCAGCTTTATCTGGCGCGATTTGATAGCTTGTGGCGAGGTGATGGAATCTTGTTCCTTTATAGGTGAGGTCGTTCAGTAAGACTGTGCCGGTGGCGGACCAATCAGTGCGATCACCTAAATATAGAGTGCCGATTACATCGAGAGCGATAGTCGAGTTTTCGGAAAAAGTGACATGCGAGAGCGCTTCTTCGAGAGGGCCGTCTGCCTTGATGAATGGCTTGAAGGCTTTCAAGGGGAGCGATGACATCAAATCAAATCGCACCTGATCACCCTGCCTCATAATATTGCCGCTCAAATGATCTCCTTCACGAATGATCTCCAGATCTCGAAGGTAAAGATCACCATCTTTCCATGAAAAATCAGAAGATAATTTGTCGAAGTCCGTTTCAAGGAAAGAGAATTTATTGATGTTGCCGTGGCCGTTAGCGGTGACTAAAAACCCTCCGCTCTTCCTTGAGGAGAAAGAACCATTAATTTTTAAAACGGGTGAAGTATCAATGATAGTGAGATCTTTGAGGACCTTCACATCAAAACAATTATTCAGGAAATCTTGGACATGCAGGTCAGAGTTTAGATTAAAGCGTCCGTCGTTTCTGGATATGCACCAATCAGCTTGGCCCGATGCAGAACCACTCTCGTCCTGCAGTAGAATTTCATCGAGGGTTATAATTTGGGCCTGAAGATCACCAGCGATAAAGAGTTTTCTGAGTTGATATTGGTTTCGTTTTAATTGGACAGCATTTAGCCGAAAAGAGGTTTGAAGTTGTTCGGGGGAATCTAGATCTCCTTTAATTTTGAATGCCAGTTGGGGGGGGGCTTCTGCTGAAAAAGTCCAGAGAGCCAATTCGTCTAGTGCTTTTTTTATGATGCGGTTCGATTCTAGAGTTTCCGGTGCCTTAGGCGCACCATCTGTTGGTTTAATTTTTGAAATACGAAGGTCAGTAGAAAGATTGATTCGAAGTCCTTCAATTAAGCCGCTGGCGCCGTCAACGATGATGCGGCCACTTTCGGTGATCTTTACCTTGCCATGGATATCTTGGACGATCACGTTCCGCCCTTCGTGGTCGATTGGGATATGGGCAGTTCCGTCGATAATCGTTAGGCTGTGGAGTTTGAATTTCCCCTGAAGTGCCTCGGTTTTATCGAGACCTAAGGCCATTTTGCTACCCTCAAGAAGCGGAACTAGTTGTTTTTCATCACTGTAGAATGAAACGTCGGTGGCAACTAATCCTTGCTTGAAATCAAAGCGAAGAGTTTTAAATGAAAGATGAAGGCCTTTGTTGGCGAGTTCACTTTTTAACCAATCACCGTAGCGACCGGGGAAACCAACTTGATTAAGGTAGATTAAACCGCCTACGATTGTCAGACCAATTAGCGCCAACGAGAGCAGGAGTGCAGTTCGAGCAACGCGGATAGTTCGAATCATTAATTGCAGTTTATGCTGAATTTAAATGTGCTCAATGCTTGAATCAAGGGACAGGCGTCTGTTCAAGAACTGCCTGGAGTAGGAGATCGCGATCGGGAACTTCTTCTGAGAGAAGTCGATGGCGCAAAACGTGGGGAAAGATTTTCTGAATGTGATCCGGATGAATTGACTCCTGGTTGTCAAGAAGAGCAGCAGCTTGGGCTGCTTTTTGAAGAGCAAGGGTTGCTCGGGTTGAAACAGCATGATTTTGACCGATTATAGAGCGGGTCGTCTGACAAAGCGCGAGAAGATACCGTTGCAAAGTGTCGGATACGAAAATCCTCGAGGTCTTGGCTTGGAGCTGGGTTAGTTGCTCCAGCGAAATGATAGGCTCCGAAGCGTGGGAGGATTTTCCTCCCGCATGAAAGCGTAAGATCTCTAATTGAGTTTGGTCATCCGGCAGGACCATTGGAATTGAGAGCAGAAAACGATCGAGTTGTGGTTCGGGGAGCGGAAAAGTGCCGGTCGAAGAAGTGTCGTTTTGGGTGGCAATCACGAAAAATGGATCAGCAAGTTTTCGGGTTGAGCCATCGATGGTGACTTGTTGCTCATTCATGGCTTCGAGTAGGGATGATTGGGTGCGGGGAGAAGCTCGGTTGATTTCGTCTGCTAAAACAAAGTTTGCAAAAATAGGGCCTGCGATAAAGTCGAAGTCACCGTTTTGAGGTCGATAGAGTTGGTAACCGAGAATGTCGGAGGGAAGTAAATCTGGGGTAAATTGAATGCGGCGATAGCTTCCACTGAGAAGAGTCGCGAGAGTCTGAGAAAGAGTGGTCTTCCCGATCCCCGGAGGACCGGTCACCAACGCATGACCTCTGGCTAGAAGCGAGGTGAGAAGAAGGTCCACGGCCTCACTCGATCCAAGGATTGTCCGGAGTAGTTCGTTGCGGAGGGATTTGAGAGGCATAGGAGTTTATTGACGGCGTCGGAATTCCGAATATGGCTCTTCAGCAGAAACAACTTCTCGAATTTTAAGAAGCGGGAGGACATCTCCCTCTACCGTTTCGAAAGTGAGGGTGCCACTAGCCTTTACCCAATCCTCAAGTTGAGGACGCTTGGCTCCTTCGGGGAATTCCAGAGAGACGCCAACGATCTGAAGATCGGCTGCGCAGCAGGTGATAATGGACCGGAAAATGCGGAGACGGTCACCGGATTCATTGTTAATTTTTTCGGGAGCAATCCTGCCTTCAAGTTCGACCGGGAGTCCCTCAAAGATATCCTGAATTTCAAGATCTCCAGCAGCGTAGTAGGCAGAGATCATTCGAAGTTGAAATTCGCCATGCTCGTTTTTTGGAACATTCTTTTCAAGGTCCTGCCGTGAGAAGGGCGGGATATTGGCGCTGGTAAGAGCTGGCTTTTCATAGAGCCCTTTTTTTGCCATTCCTCCATTGGAAAGTTTATCTTGGGTGTATGTCATAGCCAAGATGAGGGGGGTAAGCGTCAGGAAAATAGTAATGAAAGGGCCATGTCCTTCTTCGTGATCATGGTCGCATTGATCCCCGTGGTCATGGCACTGCTTATGGTTGTGGGAATGGTGCTTTTCATCATGGTGACCGTGATCATGGTCACATGATTTCGAAGATTCATTTTTTTTGGATTGTAACTTTGGGTTGATGAGCGAGTAGGTTCCCAGGATCAACATGCCTATTCCACCAACCATGATGAAGTGGTGAAAGCCAATATCAAGGTAGTCTCGGATTCGGGTCGAGTGATAAAAATAGATCAGGAGGCCGCCCCAGAGGCAGGCGAGGAATCCGAAGAGACGGGTGTCTAGAGAAGTCATGGGGCCAAAAGGATTTCTGTTTGTTGAGATATCCAACCTGGAAGGATTCTTGTCTCAAAGAGAATGCTCAAAGCTCCAGTTAAAATAAAGATGGCGACAAAGAGGAAGAGAATGAACTTCCACTTGAAAACAGTGGAGTAAAGGAAGATCAACTTGGCATCCATCATAGGGCCAAAGACCATGAAGGCGAGTTTCGGGCCGTATCTAAAGTTATGAAAATTTGCGGCGATGAAGGCGTCCGAAGTTGAACAAAGTGAAAGCACAAAAGCTAAAAACATCATACCAATTGATCCTACTATCGAATTATTAGCGAGCTCCTTCCAGAAGTCATCAGTTGGGTCGATGACAGTGGTTTTTAAAATAGCGGTCAGGACGACACCAATGCAGAAGTAGAGCCCTACATCCATGAGATCCCGCAGCGAGTTGTTAAGCGCAGCATTGAGGTTTCGTGGGTGGTGATGGTCATCGCCATTCTCTGCCTTTACGGATGCCTTGAGGAAAAAACTGTGAGCCTTGCGCGCTACAATCAAGGCAATGAACACCGCAATCATATAGCCCATGGCGAGTCTCGAAATTGTGATTTCTGGCGAGTTGTTAAATGCCTTGTAAGTACTGATTGCAGTTACGGGATTAAAGATCGGAGCAGCTAACATGTAGGCGAGTGCGCAGGAAACTGGGAGTCCATTTTTTACAAGACGGCGGATTACTGGAACAACGGCGCATTCGCAGACCGGGAAAACAGCACCCAGAAGGCCGCTCATCAGAACAGCGAGGGTATTATTTTTTGGAAGGATTTTCTCAAAAGCCCCACGCGGTAAATAGGTGCCAAGGAATCCGCTAACGAGGGTGCCAAGGAAGATGAAAGGAAGTCCCTCCAAAAAAATTGCGAGGAACTCATAAGAGCCATCCGCGAGTTGATCCTGCCGTTCCTGAGTCACAGAGATGATTCAAGCGTAAAGGGGGGAGGCTACTCCAACAAAAAAGCGGACTGATTGAGCTGCTTTTTGGAAAATTGCGTAAATCGTAATTAGTTCATGCTTCATCTCAAGATTACCCTCTGGTTTCTACGTTGATATTCGTCAACGAAGGAAGTAGGTTCATTCTTGGTGGTCACGGTCTATGGAGGAGCTCTTTAGGGAACAATGGTATCCCTCCTTCTATGCAAGTAAGTCATGAATGATTTCGCCGTGGACATCGGTTAGGCGGAAGTCGCGACCGCTGTAGCGATATGTGAGCTTCTCGTGATCGAAGCCGAGCTGGTGGAGCATGGTCGCGTGGAGATCATGAACATGGACCTTGTCTTTTACAGCCTGAAAACCGAAGTCGTCAGTAGCTCCGTGAACATATCCTCCTTTGACGCCGCCGCCTGCCATCCAGGTGGTGAAGCCATAGTGATTGTGATCGCGCCCGTTGATCTTGCCGGCATTAGTTCCCTTCTTGGGCATTTCGACGACCGGGGTCCGCCCAAATTCTCCTCCCCAGAGGACGAGGGTTTGGTCGAGCATTCCGCGTTGTTTAAGATCAATTAGGAGAGCCCCAATGGCCTGATCGCATTCTTGAGCTAGTCGGCGATGGTTTTTTTCAAGGTCATCATGATTGTCCCATGGCTGGCCTGCCCCGTGCCAAACTTGGACGAAGCGAACTCCGCGTTCAACGAGTCGCCGAGTAATTAGCATCTGGCGCCCTTGCAGGGTGTCCCCATAAAGTTCGCGAATGTATTTGGGTTCTAGGCTGACGTCGAAGGCATCGGTTGCTTCAAGCTGCATACGGTAAGCCAGTTCGAAGCTCTCAAGGCGCGCTTCAAGATCAGAATCAGTGTTGCGCTTCTTGGAGTGTGCTTCGTTCAATTGGTGGAGGAAATCCATTTGATCGCGCTGTCGCTTGCGGGATAGGTGGGTCGGGGTGACATGATCAATGAGCTTCCGGGGATCAGTGTTTTTTGGGTCAACGTAGGTCCCTTGGTAGGCCGCGGGAAGGAATCCGGATTGCCAGTTTTGAGTGCGCGAGATGGGGTAGCCGCCAGGGCACATTGTCACGAATCCGGGAAGATTTTGGTTTTCGGTTCCAAGACCATAGGTTACCCAAGAACCAACGCTTGGGCGTGATAGTCGGGAATCGCCACAGTTCATTAGGAGTAGGGATGGTTCGTGGTTAGGGACATCGGCATGCATTGAGCGTATGACGCAGAGTTCATCCGCCGATTTAGCAACATTTGGAAAGAGTTCAGAGATTTCTAGGCCGGACTCACCGTGCTTTTGGAATTTAAAGGGTGAGCCTAGGGCGACGCCGGTTGGTCGTTCGGTTTTCAGTTCAAGGGGGATTTTTTTGTTGTGGTATTTGGTGAGCTCGGGTTTGGGATCAAAAGTGTCAACTTGAGATGGCCCCCCATTCATGAAGAGATGAATGACGGCTTTCGCTTTTCCTTCGGTCTGTGATTGGCGGGGCGCAAGCGGGCTGATCGATTGGCCGCTCAGTGTGGGGACAGCGACGGCTCCAAGGCCCATTCCGCAGCGCTGAAGAAAATCGCGCCGCGAAGAAATAAAACCACCGTGTCCGAAGGCATGATTTTCTTTCATCATTTAATCAATATAAAAGAATTCGTTACTTAAAAGAAGTGCTTGTGCAAGTTGGGCTTGGGGTGGAAGGCCGGGACCAGAAAAATCATTTTCAGCATCTGAGATGAGCCCCTTTAGATCGGATATTTGGGGTGCCCAACGAAAAGAATCAAACGCGACTTCTCCTCGACTATCGGCGACAAACCATAATTCATCGCCTGCTTCGACTCTGATCCCTTTAAGGTTGGTAGAGACAACATCGGTTGGGTTAAGGGTCCATTCGCCAAGGATTTTACCGTTAGGTCTCATGATACGGGCGATGAGTCCATTCCCTTTTTTGCTTGGTGCGACAAAGCTTCCCGTGATGTGAATTTTCCCGCTTTCTATTGCGGTCCATTTAAGTGTGGCATGCTTATCTTTCTCGGGATGTCCACCGTTTGAAGTCCAATTGAGCCAACCAAGGATTTGATCGGGAATCTGCTGTTTGCCTCTCCATTGACCTTTTTCGAAATGGGGCAGGGGTTTGAATAAAAGAGAATCTTTTTGAAGGTATCCGTAATCCCAGACTCCTGAGGTGCGGCTACTTTCTGCTCGGGCAAGCCATGCCTCGGCCGAATCAATTTCAATGGCGGTTGGATTACGTTGGAGGACGGTTCGGTAGATCGCTTTAATCGAAGGGTTTCGCTTGGCAATCGCTCTTGCCTCTCCGATAAGAAATGGACTATTCATGAGGTAGAGAGCCTGAGTTGGTGTCGTTGTGGTAGAACGCTTCATTAAGGCTTCTTCGGAACCGGGGAAATCAAAGGCCCGCATAATTGAGGGGAGGAAACCACGCCGTGTTTTAGCATAAACAGTCCGACGCCCCTCGTATGGAGGCTGGTCGAGAGTGAAGGGTTTCCCTCCCATTTTGCGCATAAGGCGACCACTGACCTGAAGGGCTGAGTCACGCCAGGCTTCCAGATCCTTTCGCTGGCGATTAGCTCGGGCGTAGTAGAGATTAGAAGGATCTTTTTCCTGGAGTTCGGAGGTGGTCTGGCTAGATCTTTGGAAAGTTTCCGAAGTAATAATGTGTTTGATAAGCGCTTTGGTGGACCACCCGTTGTTCGTTAGGAAAAGAGCTAGGGAATCGAGAAGTTCGAGTTGAATTGGGCTTTCGGTTTGTGGTCCGAAGTCGCCAGGAGAATTAACGAGGGGTGAGCCGGTCAGGTGCATCCAGACACGATTTGCCCAAACGCGTGAAGTGAGGGGGTTCCGGTCGTCGGTGAGCCGATGCGCAAACTCAAGGCGGCCTGATCCCTCGGTGAAGTGTTCGTCTTTCTCGCGAAGGAAGGAAAGAAAGGCTCGAGGGACGGGCTTACCTTGCGTGCGCGGATTTCCTCGTTCGTGGATACGTGGGTTGACTGGTTTCGGTTTTTCCCTGACTACCATGGCTCGTGGAATTGCAAAGGAAGAGTCGGCTTGAAGGCGGGTGACAATACCGGTGAGCTTACGAAATTTATCGCGTTGTGTTTGGTTTAACTTGGTCCCGGGAGGTAGATTGAAATTTAGGTGATCTTCGGGAGTTTTGTAATTGGGAACGTATTTCTCAACGTGTTTATGCACGGCTAGGGCCTTTTCCTTCAATGCTGAGCGGTAGGCAACCGCGCCTGGTTTCTGCGAAGGTTCGGCAATGGCCGGGAGTTCTTTGGGAACGATAGAACTATTGAAAACACCATAGAGAGCGTAGTAATCAGCGGTAGGGATGGGGTCTGTCTTGTGATCGTGGCAGCGTGCGCAAGCGACGGTGAGCCCCATTGTGCTGCGGGTGGCGACATCAATTCGGTCAGCGATGACGAGGTGGTTTTGTCCTCCCTGATATGCGCGGCCGACGGTCAGAAATCCTAGGGCTGCGAGCTCCTCGCGGGGAAGATCCATTAAGTCTGCTGCAATCTGATAATGGAGAAAGTCATCGTAGGGTAGGGATTCATTGAATGCACGAATGACCCAGTCACGATAAGTGAAGGCATGAGGGTAGTCCTCATTGTCGGGGAGGGCAGCTCCGCGGGTGTCGGCATAGCGAGCGACGTCCAGCCAATGACGACCCCATTTTTCGCCAAAGCTTGGCCGATTTAAAAGATCTTCAGTGAGGTGAGTGAGCCAATCAGCACGAGCGTCATTGATCCATCGAGCTTTTTCCTTTGGAGTTGGTAAGAGTCCGCTGATAACGTGGAAGACACGGCGAATGAGAACTTCGCGAGGTGCCTTTGGCACCGCGATCAGCTTGACCTTGATCAGCTTTGAATTAATCAATTGATCAATTGAGCGTTCGTCAGAGACTGGCATCTTAAAGGCCCAGTGGTCTTTGTGAGGAGACAGCTCCCGGGTTTTTGATGAATTTTCGAAACCACAAGCCAAGGAGCCTATTAGGCAAAGGAAAATGGAAGCGAAGTGGGGCATAGCAGCTTTACCGACTGATAGATCGATGTCTTTCGAGTCGAGATATAATTTAGAGAGTCAAGGGCGCTTAGTGTAAGAGGTTTCTTTCGCAAGGAAAATAGGATTATTCATTTGTCAAATAGGGATAGTCTTAATTAAGTTTCGAAAGACGGGACTATCGTTTTTTTCGATAGAGAAGAACCGACTTATGATGGCCAATGGCTGGTGGTTTCTTAAGAGTAGGATTTCGAATTCGTCTTAATCCTGAGAGGATATCCTAACGTCGCAAAACCATTGCTTTTGCAAGCGATTTGGAAGATGGTGTCCCTCATGAGCGACAAGTCATTGAGCGGAAAGACAGCAGTTGTGTTTGGAGTTGCAAACAAACGGAGCATAGCTTGGGCGATTGCCAAGGCATGGGCGGATGCCGGCGCAAATTTGATTTTTAATTATCAGGGCGAGCGCCTTAAAGATAATGTTGAGCAATTGGCTGCTACTTTTGGTGACGATGTTCCTCTGTATCCTTGTGACGTTACCAGCGACGAGGAACTCGATGCGTTCTTTAAGAAGGTGCAAGAGCACACTGATACTGTCGATCTAGTTCTGCACTCGGTTGCTTTCGCTCCTAAGGAGGCGCTCGAAGGAGATTTTCTCACCACTACACGTGACGCTTTCAAAACTTCTCACGATATTAGCGCTTACTCATTGGTAGCTTTGGCTCAGAGGGCTGCGCCGATGATGACTAATGGAGGCAGTATCGTGGCAATGAGCTATTATGGTGCGGCCAAGGTTGTGCCGAACTACAATGTGATGGGTGTTGCTAAGGCGAGCCTTGAGGCATCGACCCGCTATTTGGCGTACGATCTTGGCCCGAAAAAAATTCGAGTAAACTGCATCAGTGCTGGACCCGTCCAGACTTTGGCAGCGCGCGGGATCTCCGGGTTTGGCACTATGATTAAGCATTATGAGGAGCATGCCCCCTTGCAGCGTTCTTGTTCAACCGCTGAATTGGGTGCTACCGGGGTATTCCTTGCAAGCGAGGGCGCAGCGTCGATTACTGGACAAGTCCTCTATGTCGATGGTGGTTACCAAATCATGGGAATGTAAACTACCAATGATTCTATGGTTGAATGGTTTTATGGCAAAGAAGGGCAGCAGTATGGCCCAATTGATGAAGTGACTCTGCGTGCACGCATCGCAACGGGTGAAATCGGTTCTCAAGATTTGGTTTGGCACGAAGGAATGGATTCCTGGAAGCCTTTACAGGATGTTCGTCACCTTACTCCAAGTGAAAATGATTCTCAGAGCCAAGAATCGGAAGGTTTAACTCCCGCCCCCGCCCAGTCGCCATACGCTCCCCCCGTTGAAGGTCTCGAGGGGGCCTCACACACACCGGGACCTTCTCTGCCAGTCACTAACGGTCTCGCCATTGCGAGTATGATTTGTGGTATACTTTCCTTGGTCTTCTTTTGTTTTTGCGGGGGATTTTTTCTTGGGATTCCTGCGGTAATTTGTGGGCACTTAAGCTTGAACCAGTTGAATACTCCAGGAAACTTACAACAAGGACGAGGAATGGCGATTGCCGGATTGATTTGTGGCTATCTAGGTATCGCCTTTTTGATTATTTTGATGCTGAGCGGTAATGGGAGTAGTTATCAGGAAATTTAGTGCTGGATGAGTCCTCCACGAGTTAGAGGAAGGTGGCCGTGCTGGGTCTTGTTGGCCCCACTTTTAATCATACTTGTGGCGATGGCTCCATGGCTGAGTGAAAGAATGCCTAAATGCCTGTTTTACGAAAAGACCAGGCTCTTTTGCGCTGGTTGTGGTGCAACGAGGTCGGCGCTCGCTCTTAGCAATGGAGATTGGTTTGGAGCGATGAGAAATAATTTCCTCTTTGTGAGTGCCCTTGGCTTGAGTGGAGTCTGGATTTTGGTATCCGCAGTGAGTGAGAAGTTTCCAGAGGTTAAAACATTGCGAGTTTTTCGATTTCGACTTTGGTTTCTTTGGTGGATTCTAGGAGCGTTGGTTACTTTTACGCTCCTCAGAAATATCCCGGCAATGGATTTTCTTCAGCCTCTTTCCCAATAATGCTTAACGATTGGACCGGTAAATTGGTGGTGCCAACTTTAGGCTACGCTCTTTCACTTCTTTTTTTAGAACTTCAATGGCTTTGTCTAACTGAGGGTCCTTACCGGAACTTAGATCCCCTGGTCTCACGTCGACGATGAAGTGGGGGACTGCACCATAGAGCTCCATATCTTCGCCATTATGAGGGAGGAACCAGCCGCGGCCTGGCAGGCGCATACGACCGAGCTCGAGAATGGTTGCAGAGCCAGTAGAGATTACACCTCCAGCAGTCGGGGTTCCGACGAGTTTTCCCCGGTCGATAGTTTTGATGGCGTGGGAAAAGATTTCAGCATTTGAAAATGAATTTTGATTGCAAATTACAACGATAGGCTTGTTCCAGCTCGCGTAGACGTGGCGATCCTGTGGGTAGCCCGTCGCGCCGTTACGGCCCACGGTATAAGCGTGCATAGGTTGTGTTAACACAGTGAGAAGGTGATCACAGGTAAAGCCGCCTCCATTATCGCGAACATCGATAATAAGGCCATTTTTCCCTGCTCCCCTTTCGTAAATATGGTGTTCGAATTTCTCGAATTCATCCCACATCATGCGAGCGACGTGAAGGTATCCAATTTTGTCCTTTGAGGCATTTTTCACGAGGGTATTTCGTTTGTCAAGGTGGGCCGATTGGGCAAGCGCCCGGGCTTGTGAATAGCTAATGGGGCGGATAATTACCTCACGTGGTGCTTCTTCGTTCTCTCCTTTCACACTCAGGTGAATGTCACGATCAAGTCGTCCGTTGAGTGTCCGAGTGAGTGAAACATCAGAGCGGATTGCTTGGTCATCAACTTTTAAGATCCGGTCACCGATGTGAAGCCGGCTGCCGGGTCGGTCAGCAGGACCGTTGGGGTGTACGAAGGTTACCTCATTTTTTTTGTCGAGGCGTACGCCGAGATGTGGGGTAAAGCTACGCCATGCTTCGTTGAACTTCCATTGTTTTGGAAAGTCGTTGGGATAGAAACCCATATGAGAGGCGTTGAGTTCCCCTAAAAGAAGAGCCATGACACGAGCGTATTCGTTCGCAGTCGGTGCGTTTGCGGCGGCTAGTTCGTATTTTGTCCTGATC
>TARA_B100001057_G_scaffold161708_1_pt1 | contig 41239 bp, 39 predicted proteins | sample TARA_B100001057 | Tara Oceans TARA_B100001057 (sample SAMEA2621839) | marine metagenome | biome: marine biome (ENVO:00000447); feature: surface water layer (ENVO:00002042); material: "saline water (ENVO:00002010), including plankton (ENVO:xxxxxxxx)" | depth 5 m | reverse complement strand
AAGGCATGGGAGAGTAGGACATTGCCAAGTCTACTAAACGTGAAATTCTTGTTACTTCCTGAGGCTTAAACTTTTAAGCTTATTTTTTGTAAAAACACTTCAAAATTAACTATCTTACGTTAATAATTGTCACTCTTATTATTATATCTTAATTTATTTATAATGAAAAATATTCAAAGCTTAATCCTGGCTGCTGGAAAGCATAAGAACAAAAATACGGCTTGTAGTCTTTGGTCCTTTTCAAATGGAAAAAGTATCTTAGATTGGCAATTACACTCCTTGGGCTTGGTTGATAATAATTATTCTATTCATGTTGCAGTTGGATATAAATATGAAAAAGTTATTAGTAAATACAGTGGCGTAAATTTTGATTATATCCCAAATTGGAATGAGGTTAATGCACTTGGTTCTCTTCTAGAAATAAAGATTAATTTAAATCATACTTTATTAGTTATGTATGGTGATACAGTTTTTCAATATGAAACAATTAGAGATTTTTCTAATACAAACGCGGATGTCTTAGTTGGTGTTGATAGTAATTGGAAATCAAGGTTTAATAATAGGTCAAATCAAGACATCAAAACTGCAGAAAAAATAGAAACAGTTAATTTTGGTCTTACTGAATACACAGGACTAATAAAATTTTTACCTCATGTTATAAAATTTATTTATAATAATAAATCTTACCTACAAAACAAATCATTTTTAGAGCTCATTGATTTTTTAAAATTTTCAGGCTTTGATATTGTATATTTTGATGTTGAAAACCAGTGGGCAGAAATGAATGAGCCCAATGATTTAGTAAATTTTATTTTAGGTACGAAAGCAGAGACGTTAAATAGAATTAAATCAATCGTAAAAAAAAGTATCATATGTGATCAATATCTCGTAATTTCAAAAAATTGGATTTCAAATAAAAAAAAACTATTATTAGAGATATCTAATATGTTTCATAATCAGAACGTAATTGTAAGATCTAGTTCATCAAAAGAAGATAATTGGACTACCTCTAATGCAGGTGCATTTTTAAGTATAATGGATGTAGAAGTTAATAAAAAAGATCAATTAATAAAAGCAATTGATCAAGTTTTTAAATCCTATAAAGAAGTAGATAACGATTCCCAAGTTCTAATTCAGCCATTTGTAAAAAATGTTTTATTATCAGGTGTTATATTTACACGAGATTTAGGAACAGGCTCTCCGTACTATGTAATCAATTATGACGATATATCTGGAAGCACATCTAGTATCACTTCAGGAGAAGCAGGTAATTTTAGAAACGTAGTAATAAGTCATGCAAAAATAGATAGAGTTAAAAATATTGATAATAGATTATTGAGAGTAATAGAAGCGGCTTCTGAACTTAAAAATATTTTTGGATTTGATAAATTAGATATTGAATTTGCTATAGATCATAAAAACAATCTTTATTCTTTTCAAGTAAGGCCAATAACGGTCAATCATCTTGAGAGTAACATGATTGATAAAAGTATATTTGATTTAATTAGTAATGCTCAAAAAAAATTTAATGAACTTCAAAAACCATCAAGCAATATCTTAGGCCATGCTACTTTTTTTTCAAATATGACAGATTGGAATCCAGCAGAAGTTATTGGAACACATCCAAAACCTCTAGCTTTAAGTCTTTATGATCATATAATTACTAAAGATGTTTGGGCAATTCAAAGAGCTAAGTTTGGCTACAGAGATGTAAGACCTATAAGTCTAATGCATGAGTTCTGCGGTCAACCATACGTTGATTGTAGAGCTAGTATAAATTCTTTTATACCAAACAATCTTCCTGAAGATGTAGCTGAGAGGATAATAAACGCATATTTAACTATTTTAGAAAATAAGCCATTTCTTCATGACAAACTTGAACTGGATGTAGTTTTTACAATATGGGAACCTAACTTTATTGAGATAGCCAGTAAAAGATTTAAGGGTTTAAATGTAAGCAGAGATGACCTCAATCTTTTAGAAAAAGAACTAAAAAAAATTACTTTAAAGGCTTTTGAGCGCTTAGATGATGACTTGAAGCCACTTAAAAGATTAGAAGAAAAAACTAATCAAATTATAGCTTCTCAAAAGAGCTCGATAGATAAAACATTTTTATTGATTAAAACCTGTAAAGAATTTGGAACCTTGCCATTTTCACATGCTGCAAGGGCTGGGTTTATAGCAATAACTTTATTAAAAAGATTGGTAAGTATAAATGTACTTTCAAAAATTAAAATGTTGAAGTTCCAAAATAGCATAAAAACAATTGCTAGTGAGTTTACTGATGATGTGGCAAATATTGATATAGATTTAATTGAATTAACAAAAAAATATGGACACTTAAGACCAGGTACGTACGATATTAGTGAAAAAGCATATTGGGAAAATAAAGACTTTTATTTTAAAAGGTCTAAAAATTTTCTTAATAAGAAAGCTAACAAATCAGTATTTTATTTTTCAAAAAAAGAAATTTTTCAAACAGAAAAAGCCTTGAAAGAATTAGGAGAAAACCTAAATGTTAAAAAAATATTTAAATATTTTGAAAAAGCAATTCAAGCACGTGAATTAGCAAAATTTACTTTTTCTCGTACTTTGAGTTTAGCTTTAGATGAGCTATTTAAATTTTGCTCAAGCAATTCTAAAATAAGTCGAAACGAAATAAATTATTTAAATTGGAATGATATTTGTGAACTCAAAGATAGTAAAAAAAATTACAATAAGATATTTTCTAAGATAAAGAAAAGAAAGATAATCAATCAAGAAGAATCTTTAGTTAAATTACCTTCAATTATTTTTTCAAGCGAAGATTTTTTTGGGTTTGAAGAGCAAAAAACTTTACCAAACTTTATTACCCAGAAAAAAATAATTAAAGATGTAGTAAGTGTAAAAGATCAAACTAAAACTAACTATAAAGGAAAAATAGTAATGATACCCAGTGCTGATCCAGGTTATGACTGGCTTTTTGCTTATGATATATCAGGATTAATTACAAAATATGGTGGCGCTAATTCTCACATGGCAATTAGATGCGCTGAATTAAACTTGCCAGCTGCTATCGGTGTTGGTGAGGACTTGTATAATAATATTAAAAATAATAGTAAGATTATCTTAAACTGCTTGAATGAAACAATTATAAATGTTTAAAAAAATAATTGGGATTACCCATAAAATTATGCAGCATCCTAAGTATGAAGAATCTCTTGATTGTCTTGATATAAGGTGGAGCAATCTACTAACAAATTTAGATTTTTTAACTATTCCATTGGCAACACTTGATAAAAAATACGTAGGTGACCAACTTGATAAGCTACAACTTGATGGCATAATACTTAGTGGTGGGGATACTCCAAATCAAAATCTGAATAATATGAATAAAATAAAAATTACAAAAAAAAATAAAAACATTATTTTTAGAGATTCATATGAAGTTCAATTAGTATTAGAATGTATAAAAAGAAAGATCCCTATAATTGGTGTATGTAGAGGCCTACAAATCCTAAACATTATTTTTGGTGGATCACTAATAAAAGTTTCTGGTCATGCTATAAAAGGTAAGCATAAAATAGTGAGTGGGGAAAAGAGTAATTTTTTAGATTTATCACCCAAAGTAAATTCATATCATAATTTTGGTATTTCAAAAGAGTCATTAGGCAAAGATCTGTCACCGCTCGCATATGATTGTGAAGGAAATATAGAAGCTTTTCATCATAAAAAAGAAAAAGTACTTGGAATTATGTGGCACCCTGAACGTGAAAAAAATATTCAAAAAAAAGATCTTATGCTATTTAAAAATTTTTTCTAATGGCAGTTTCATGTTTAATTTTAGCTGCAGGCATGGGTTCAAGATTAGGTAATCTTACAGAAGATATACCTAAAGCCCTCATTTCATTTTTAGGAAAGCCCTTGATAGAATATCAGATTAACACTCTTAATTCTCTTGGCATCGAGAGGATAGCAATAGCTACTGGATACTGCTCAGAAAAAATCGATAATCTAGGGTATCCAACATATTTCAATCAATATTTTAAAGATACAAATATGGTTGAAAGTTTATTTTCTTCAATAGAATTTTTCTCAAATATCGAAACTGATTTATTGATATCTTATGGCGACATTATTTATCAGAAAAAAAATCTCAATGCAGTTTTAAATTGTAAAGATGATGTATCAGTAATGGTTGATGAAAAATGGAATGAGTTATGGTCCAAAAGAAACGAAAGTGTAATTGAAGATGCTGAAACACTTAAGCTAGATAAGGATGGATATATAGTTGAGTTAGGCAAAAAACCAAAGAGCATTGAATCTATAGATGGCCAATATACAGGATTAATTTTTATAAAAAAAAATAAGATAAAAGATCTTATTGAATTTTATAAAAATATGGACAGAGAAAAAATATATGATGGTAAAACCTTTAAAAATATGTTTATGACAAGTTTTTTACAGTCACTAATAAATTTTGGATGGAAAATTAAAGCTACAAAAGTACAAAATGGCTGGTTAGAAATTGATACTATTAAAGATTTAGAAATTTATTCCAAGTTGTATGATGATGGCGTATTATCTACCTTATGGAATAAGAATGATTAATAATATTAAAGTTTTAATTATTAAAAATCTTTAAAAAAAATTATGAATCAAACTTGAATAGTTTTATCCTAAGTTTTAAAAATTGAAAAAATCCATAATTAGAGAAATTATGAATCTAATTACAATCTTCGTCATTCTAAAAAGATAGTTTAGTATTCTCAAATTATATTGTCTGAGACTGTTATAAGATAATTCCCTCATCTAATCAAAATATACTTCTAAAAATGAGTATCTGATATGAAATTTATGATAAGAATTCTTTAGAATTTGACTCAGATTATAAATTTGACTCTTATTAATTTACTTTATTTGAGGTCGCGCTTGACCTATATTCCTTTAAAGTATATGTTCCATTATTTCAATCAATCGTGAGATTAGAATGAAGCAAGTATTATGAGCATTTGCTATTAAACATTATATATACTTTCATTTTTGATAATAGCCTTACCAGAGGTTAAGTGTTGTCATAGCAATTTGAGGGAATAAAGTAATGGTCAAATATATTTGTCGCGGGGTGGAGCAGTCTGGTAGCTCGTCAGGCTCATAACCTGAAGGTCGTAGGTTCAAATCCTACCCCCGCAACCAAACTATAATAGTGACTTAAAATTTTTGGACCATATAATTAACTCGTATATGAATAGAAAAGTTACAGTTGTCGGTGCCGGATATGTTGGATTTAGCCTCTCAGTACTTTTGTCTAAGACGAACAGCGTAACAGTACTTGAAATAAAAAATGAAGTTATTAAAAAAATCAATGAAAAAAAATCAGTCTTACCTGAGAATGATGTAAAATTATTCATTAGAAACAATAAACTAGATCTTAAAGCTACATCGAATAAAAAAGATGCCTATTGTGAAAAAGATTTTATAATAATTGCTGTACCTACAGATTATAATGTTAAAAATAATTCTTTTGATACAACTATAGTTGAGAATACAATCAAAGAAATCTTAGAATTTAACAGGAGCACATTAATAATTATTAAATCTACTGTGCCAGTTGGATTTACAGAGAGCCAATGCTTAAAATATAAAACTAATAGAATTATTTTTTCACCAGAATTTCTAAGAGAGGGGGAATCAATAAATGACAATATTTTTCCTTCTAGAATTATTGTAGGTAGCTATATACCTGCAGCAAAAGAATTTTCAAAATTATTAATAGACATTAGCGAAAAAAAAAATAAATTATCTGTAGCATTTATGAACTCAACAGAAGCTGAGGCTGTAAAATTATTTTCCAATACCTATTTAGCAATGAGAATTTCTTTTTTTAATGAACTTGATAGTTATTCAATTTCAAAAGATTTAAATCCTGAGGATATTATAAATGGAGTATGCCTTGATCCAAGGATTGGACATCACTACAACAATCCCTCATTTGGCTATGGAGGGTACTGTTTGCCAAAAGATACTAAACAGCTTTTAGCAAATTATAATGATGTACCTCAAAATTTAATTGAAGCCATAGTTAAATCAAACTCTACACGTAAAGATTTTTTATCAGATCAAATAATCTTAAAGAACCCCAAGCTTGTAGGCATATATAGATTGAATATGAAATCCAATTCTGAAAATTTTCGTACATCGTCAATTCAAGGCATTATAAAGCGAATTAAAAGTAAAGGAATTAGCTTAATAATATATGAACCACTGCTAAAAGAGGAATTTTTCTATGGTTCTGAAGTTGTCACAAATTTAAAGAGCTTTCTAGATCGTTCAGATATAATAGTTACAAATAGAGTAAATAAAGAGCTAAATGAATATAAAGACAAAATTTATTCAAGAGACATATTTAATATTAATTAACAATTATCAAATTTAGAATAACACTAATCAAAATTAATAATATTTTTAATCAATATTTAATAATTGCGTTGACTTTTTTATATGGTTTCATGAGACTTTTATTGATATAAAACCACCATGGTAGATGAAATTCCTTTTTTTAATTATCAACATATTTATAAAAAAAATTCTAATGAATTTAAGAAAATTTTTAATGAACTAGGATTAAGAGGAGCCTATATTCTACAGAAAGACCTCTTAAGTTTTGAAAAAAATTTACAAAAGTTTTTAAATGTAAAATTTGCTTTAGGTGTTGCAGATGGGACCAATGCAATAATAAATGGCTTAGTTGCATGTGGCATTGGTTTTAAAGATGAAGTAATAATTGCCTCTCATACTTACATAGCTACTGCCGCAGCTATAAAATTAGTAGGTGCAAAACCTGTTTTTGCTGATATTGGAAATGACTTTTTAATATGCCCAAAATCAGTAGAGACGCTGATAACAAAAAAAACAAAAGCTATTATGCCTACTCAATTAAATGGAAGATGTTGTGATATGGATAAAATTATGTCTATAGCAAAAACAAATAAATTAGAAGTGTTTGAAGATAGCGCTCAAGCATTAGGAGCAAAATTTAAAGGCAAATCAGCAGGTACATTTGGTAAATTTGGTACATCAAGTTTTTATCCAGCAAAATTACTTGGTTCATTCGGGGATGGGGGAGCAATATTTACAAATAACAAAAAAATTTTTGAAAAATGTAGGCTTTATAGAGATCATGGAAGAAATCAGGATGGACAGGTAGTTGACTGGGGTACAAATAGTAGATTGGACAATATCCAGGCAGCATTTTTAGATTTCAAACTTAGACATTTTCTTGATGAAATTAAAAAGAGAAGAGAGATAGCGGGTAAATATCATGAAGCCTTCAAAGATATTGAAGAACTAAGTTTACCTCCCGCACCCTCCGATGGTAAACATTTTGATGTATATCAAAACTATGAGTTAGCTGCTGAAAATAGAGATAATCTACGAAGCTATTTATTTAAGAAAAAAATTAAAACAATTATTCAGTGGAATGGTACACCAGTACATCAATTCAATAAACTCGGATTTAAAAAAAGTGATAATACTCATTTAGTCAATACGAATTTATTTTTTAAAAAATGTTTAATGTTACCAATGAATACGTCCTTAACAGATGTTCAAGTTCAAAGAATAATTGATACTGTGATTAAATTTTATAGAAAAAAATAATAATTTATTATGAAAATAAATAATTTAGAGAAGTTAGAGAATCCAAATAATTTAGCTGATAAACTAGATCTTAAAAATTTAGATAAAGACAAACTTATTAGCTTATTGTCATCTATGTTAAAAATTAGATTGGTTGAAAGAAAACTTGCTGAAGAAAAAAAAAAGAACATTATCATTGGCCCTGTTCATTTAGCTATTGGTCAAGAAGCAATTGGAGCAGGAGTTTCATTGGCATTAAATAAAAATGATATCATTTATGGAACACATAGATCTCATAGCCACATCATACCGCTTGGTACGAACTTATTTTCTTTTTTTTCTGAAATTTTAGGTCGTTCATCAGGACTTTGTGGAGGTATGGGAGGCTCAATGCATCTACAAGATAAAGAAAATGGATTTATGGGGTCAGTTCCTATAGTAGCCGCTACAGTCCCACTAGCAGTTGGTTCAGCTCTTTCAATTAAAATGGATAAAAGAAAAAGTGTTGCTGTTGCATATTTAGGTGATGGTGCGATGGAGGAGGGAATTGTTCATGAATCGTTAAATCTATCAAGCATATTAAATGTTCCAGTTATATTTGTTATTGAAAACAATCTATTTGCAAGCCATATGCACATAGACACAAGGCAAACACAAAGTGCTTGTGTAAGGTTTGCAAAAGCTAATGGCATTGATCATTTTTTAGTGGATGGTAATGATGTAATATCAGTTTATAATTCAATGACTAATCTTGTTCAGTCATCTAAAGATCAAAATAAACCAGGACTGATTGAAGCAGTTACTTATAGGTGGCTTGGCCATGTAGATTGGAGGGAAGACATTGATGTAGGAGTAAATAGATCAAAAAAAGAATTAGAAATGTGGAAAAATAAAGACCCCATAATGAGACTTATAAATGGCATGGTCAACAATGAAATTATAGACGATAACTATCTAGCTAAAGCTAGTAAAGAAATTTCTAAAGAAATCAATTATTACTGGGAACTAGCATTAGAGTCAGCTTATCCGAAAGAATTACCAGAAGTATTTTTTTGATGTCAAAAAAATTAAAAACATACGCTTCTGCGTTACAATCAGGATTTGATTACTTATTGGAAAACTACAATGATACTTTTATCATTGGTCAAGGATTATGGAGTCCATGGTATGTTGGAAATACCATGAAAGGTTTAGAAATTAAATATGGCAAAGATAGAATTATAGATAGTCCAGTATCTGAAGCGGCAGTTACAGGTGCTGCATTTGGCGCTGCTCTTGATGGAAAAAAAGCAATTGTTGTTCATCCAAGAATGGACTTTATGTTATATGCTGCTGATCCAATAATAAATCAAATTGCAAAATGGCGATCAATTTTTGGAAAAAATGCAAAAACTAATATTACTATTAGAGGTATAATTAACAGAGGTGGTGAGCAAGGCGCTCAACATAGCCAATCACTGCAAAGTATTTTTGCACACATTCCAGGATTAAGAGTTGTAATGCCCAGTACTGTTTCTGATGCAAGGGACTTGCTAATAGCATCTGTTTTATGTGAAGACCCTGTAATTTTTATTGATGATAAATGGTTATACGATGTCACAGATCAAATTTTGGACTATCAAGAGATAAGCCTAAAGGATCAAGGTCCTAAAATAATTAAAACAGGAACCGATGTAACAGTAGTTACTTCTGGTTTTTCTTTAAAGCTTGCTTGTGAAGCAAGAAATATTTTAGAAAAGAAAAATATAAGTTGTGAAATTATTGATTTAAGAATTATATCTCCTTTAAAAGCCTCAAAAATAATTGAGTCAGTTTCAAAAACAAAAAGGCTATTGTGTATTGATGGCGGCTGGTCGCAATGTGGAGTTAGTTCAGAAGTTCTTGCAAAAATTGCAGAAGATACTGTTAGTTTAAATTTGAAAGTACCATTAAAAAGAATTACACTTCCATTTAAGCCAGCTCCAACATCCATAAATTTAGAAAAAAAATATTATATTGATAGTGAAATTATAGTTAATACTATTTCTGAAATGATAAATGATAAATAATTTTTTATGACTAAAATAATTATAGATATAGTAGTTTCAATAATAGCATTATTAATATTTATGCCATTAATTATTTTTTTAATAATTTGTGTTTTTTTTTACGATAGAAAATCCCCTTTTTATTTTTCTAAAAGAGTTGGTAAAGATAATAATATTTTTTATATGATTAAGTTAAGGTCAATGATAGTTGATGCTGATAAAACTGGTGTTAGCTCAACAGCCAGCAATGACAGTAGAATTACATATATCGGAAAATACATTAGACTATTAAAAGCTGATGAACTTATGCAATTATTTAATGTTATCAAAGGCGATATGTCACTAGTTGGGCCAAGACCGAATGTAATTAATGAGGTTAGTCATTATACAAACCTAGAAAAAAAACTTTTATCAGTTAAGCCTGGAATTACTGATTTTGCCTCCATTATATTTTCAGATGAATCCAAAATACTAATGAATAAGAAAGACCCTGATTTGTCATACAATCAACTGATAAGACCATCCAAGTCAAGACTTGGATTACATTACATTAAGTGTATGAGCTTAGGAATCGATACATGCTTAATTTTTTGCACTTTAATATCTTTATTTTCAAGAAAAACTGCTTTAAGTTTCACAGCTTATTTACTAAAGGTCACCAACGCAGATGTTGACCTTCAGATTTTAGCTTTACGCAGAGAAAAACTTATGTACAGCTTGCCTCCCGAATAAATATAATGAACATCTTAAAAATGAAACTTTTGTTAAAACTTTTATCTAGACGTCAAAAAAATTATCTTTTTTTATTATGTGAAATATTACTCAGCACTATATCTATATATATTGTAGGTAATTTTGATTTAAGTATTTATGATTACCCTAAATACATAGGTATAATTATAATTATATTAAATATATTCTTTTTTATTCCATTTTTTTATCTACTAAGAATTTATTCATTTATTTATAGATATTTTGGGATTAATGAGTTTTTAGGCATAACTTATGCAATTTTTTTAATAGGTTGTTGTCTATTTGTCATTAATTTATTTGCTTTCAATTCAACTGAATTACTTACTTTATTATTTTCTCAACTCTTATTATTCTTTTTTTTAGTAATTAGTTTTAGAACTCTAATATCAAATATAATTCTCTACATCCATAAAAAAAAGAGAAGTAAGTCTGTTTTAATTTATGGAGCAGGCAATGCAGGTGTAAAATTGATGTCAGCATTATCATATTCAAGTGAAGATAATTTAATTGGATTTATAGATGATGATACAAGTAAGCAAGGAACTTCAATTATGGGGTTTAAAACTTTCTCCCCTAATCAAATTAGCAATTTAATTCTGAAATACAAAGTTGATCATATCTATATGGCAATTGCAAAATTATCTGAAAATGAAAAAGAGCTCATAATATCTAAATTAAGAAAATTTAAGATTAAGATTTTTAGTATTCCATCATTAGAAGATATTATTTCAAAAAAAAAGAATATCTCAAATTTAAGGTTAATAGACTTTAATGATTTATTACCAAAAATAATTACTAAGAATTATAAATTTAGTGGATTAAACGATAAGAAAGCTCTTGTAACGGGGGGTGGAGGCTCCATTGGTAGTCAAATATGCCATCAACTTATTGAATCCAAAGTGAAGAAACTTATAATCATTGATCATTCGGAATTTAATTTATATCAAATCAATAAAAGCCTTATTAATAATGATAATATCAATAAAGATATAGAAATAATATTTTTATTAAAAGATATTACTAATGAAGCTGAAATGAAAAAAGTATTTAGCAAATTTAGACCTGATATTGTTTTTCATGCAGCTGCTTATAAACATGTTCCTTTAATTGAGTTAAATAAATTAAGTGGTATCAAAAATAATTTTATAGGTACTAAAATTGTCTCTTCACTTGCAAGTGAATTTCAAGTTCATAAATTCATTTTAATCTCAACTGATAAAGCTGTAAATCCTGCTAATATAATGGGTTTGTCTAAGCGATTATCTGAAATGTTTATTCAGGCTATTAATCTAGATTCTAAGACAATTTTTAGCATAGTTAGATTTGGAAATGTAGTTGGTTCTTCAGGCTCAGTACTTCCACTATTTAGGGAGCAAATTGAAAGAGGTGGTCCAGTAACTGTTACAGATCCTGAGGTAACAAGATACTTTATGTCTATAAATGAGGCTGTAACTTTAGTATTACAATCAAGTGAAATATCTTTAGGTGGAGAAATATTCGTACTAAATATGGGCAAACCACATAATATAACTGAAATTGCAAAGAAAGTTATTCATGCATCTGGATTTACGTATAAAACTGATCAAAATCAAGATAACTATGATATTGAAATTATTTTTACTGGCTTACGCTCAGGCGAAAAATTACATGAAAGCTTGTTTGTAGCAGGAAACTTTAAAAAAACAAATGATTCAAATATTTTTTTAACATACAATAATTTTGCAACATTACCTGAATTAAATGCTCTATCAAATCAAATTAATTCTGTTAAAGATGAAAAAGAAGAAATTGATAGTCTAGTTAATTTAATTTATAAGTTAATTGATAAATTTAATTAGGCCTAAATTATTATGGATAATAATAGAAAAATAAAAATTGAAGTTGCCACAAACAAGAGCTTTGGAATTGTCTTTGCAACACTTTTTTTTATAATTGGTGCCTATGGTTATTGGAAGAGTTGGAGTTATCCAATAATTTATTTTTTGGTATCAGCAATATTAATTTTTATAAGTTTTTTTCTCTCAAATATTCTCTCTCATCCAAATAAGTTATGGAGTAAGGTAGGCTACTTAATTGGAAATTTTGTATCAAAAATAGTTCTTTTAGTTGTTTTTTTTATGATTATTTCTCCATTTAGTATTTTTTTTAAACTAATAAGAAAAGATTTGATTAATCAAAATATTGATCATGAAAAAAAGACTTATTGGGAAATAAGAGATGATGAAGTTAAATCAATGAAAAAACAATATTAATTTATATGGGTTTTATATTAGAATTACTTGAATTTTTAAAAGTCAAAAAAAAATTCTGGCTTCTTCCAATACTATTGGTGCTTGGCTTGTTAGGTGGATTAATTGTATTAAGTCAAGGTTCTGCTATTGCGCCATTTATATACACAATATTTTAAGCAATGTCCGTAATACTTGGAATATCTGCCTTTTATCACGATAGTGCTGCGGCAATTATTATTAATGGTGAAATAGTCGGAGCATCTCAAGAGGAGAGATTTTCAAGGATTAAACATGATTCTAATTTTCCAAAAAATGCAATTAATTCAATTCTAGAATCATGCCAAATAAGCATGAAGGATGTAGATCAAGTTGTTTTTTATGATAAGCCATTTCTTAAATTTAATCGATTATTGGAAACATATATTGCTAATGCGCCTAAAGGATTTACCTCATTTACACAAGCAATGCCAGTTTGGCTTAGGGAAAAACTTTTTCTCAAAAATTTAATTCATGTTGAATTAAAGAATATAGATACTTCATTTGATATTAATAATATTTTCTTTAGTGAGCATCACATTAGTCATGCTGCAAGTGCATTTTATCCATCACCATTTGATGAAGCTTTAATTTTAGTAATGGATGGTGTTGGTGAGTGGGTTACCTCTACAGTTGCCTATGGAAAAGATAATAAAATAAAAATTTTAAAAGAAATCAAATTTCCTCATTCACTAGGTCTTCTTTACTCAGCCTTTACATATTATGTTGGCTTTAAAGTTAATAGTGGGGAATATAAACTCATGGGACTTGCCCCATATGGAGCTCCTAAATATAAAGATAAAATAAAAAATGAATTAATGGATTTGAAGAGTGACGGGTCATTTAGGATAAAACAAGAATATTTTGATTATTCTACAGGATTAAAAATGGTTAATTCAAAATTTGTAAAATTATTTGGAGAGCCAGTGAGAGTTCCTGATAAAGATCTTTTAACACAATTTCATATGGATATAGCGGCTTCTATACAAGCTGTTACAGAAGAAATATTAATCCTTATTACAAGAAATTTAGCTAAAGAGTATAAAGTTAAAAATATATGTTTAGCTGGTGGTGTAGCTCTTAACTGTGTCGCTAATGGTAAAATATTAAAAGATCAAATGTTTGAAAATATTTGGATTCAGCCTGCTGCTGGTGATGCTGGTGGAGCCTTAGGAGCAGCACTATCTTTATGGTTTGATGAATTCAATAATCAAAGAATTATCAACAATGCTGATTCAATGAAAGGATCTTACTTAGGTCCAGTATTTAATGAGGATATTATTAAAAGTGAGTTAGTAAATTGTGGTGCAATCTTTGAACTTTTATCAGAAGATGAAATGATAAATACTACATCAGAAGCATTAGCTGAAGACAAAGCTATCGGCTGGTTTCAGGGAAAAATGGAGTTTGGACCAAGGTCTTTAGGTGCACGCTCAATTATTGCAAGCCCAATTTCAGAAAAAACTCAGAAGAATTTGAATCTTAAAGTAAAATTTAGAGAAAGTTTTAGGCCATTTGCTCCTGCTATTTTAGAAGAAAAAACTAGTGAATGGTTTGATTTAAATACAAAAAGTCCATATATGCTATTTGTGGCACCAGTACAAGAAGACAAAAGAATAAATTCAAATGTAGATGATAAAAATTTATTTGGTATTGATAAATTAAATATAAAACGATCAGAAATTCCTGCTGTTACTCATATTGACTATAGTGCTCGTATTCAGACTGTCAGCAAACAAACAAACAAACTGTTTCATAAGCTAATAAATGCCTTCTACGATAAAACAAAAGTCCCTATACTAGTAAATACTTCTTTCAATGTTAGGGGCGAACCAATAGTTTGTACTCCAACTGATGCATTTAAATGCTTTATGGGTACAGATTTAGATATACTTGTTATAGGGAACTATTTTCTTAAAAAAAGTAATCAAGATATAAATTTAATTGAAGATTATAAAAATAAGTATGAATTGGACTGATAAAAAAGGCTATGTAATTTGGATTACAGGATTATCTGGGGCAGGTAAAACTACTCTAGCTAATTCAATTTCTCAAAAGATGTTAAAAAAAAACATAAAAAATATATTGCTGGATGGTGATCAACTTAGACAAATTTTTCATACTGAGCAAAAGTATGATAGGGAATCAAGATTAAAACTAGCATATGCTTATAACAGACTTTGTAAAACTCTATCTGATCAGGGTTTTTTTGTAATTATTTCTACTATTTCTCTTTTTAGTGAAGTTCATAAATTGAATAGAAATGAAATTACAAATTATTATGAAGTTTTTCTTGATATCCCATTAAGTGAACTTATAAGGCGAGATTCAAAAGACCTATATAAAAATTACTATGATGGAAAAACATTTGGAATTGCTGGCTTAGATTTAAAAGTTGATTACCCTAAAAATCCAGATTTTTTAATTGATTTTGGTATTCAAAAAAAAGATCGAAATATTGCTGACCAAATTATATTAAATATATTAAATAAAAAAAATGAAATATAATCTTTCATTATCAGGAAAATTTATAAATATATTTAGATTAAGGTTTTTTTGGTCGCGACATCCTTGGTTATTTTATCAAGCATACAGTAGAGTGCGATATCCAAAGTCGAGTATAACAAAAAAAACAAATATTTTAATTGAAGGTTTTGGCAGAAGCGGTAGTTCATTTACAGCTGATAGTTTCAAAATAGCAAATGATAATAATATACAATTGGCATGGAACCAAAAATCACCATCTGCTATTTACGAAGCCATTAAGTGGAATATTCCTACGCTTGTATTAATCAGAGATCCTAAGTCAGTGGTTATATCTTATAAGGTAATGAACCCAAAATTATCAATAAAACTTTTGCTTGAAGAATATATTAAATATTATAGTTGCATATGGAGGTATAGAAATCACTATTTAGTTTGTACTAATGATTATGTTTGGAATGATTTTAATCAATTAATTAAGATTATGAATAACAAATTTAATATTAATTTAAATTCAATTTCTAATTCTAACGAATTAAAAAAACAAGTTATTAAATATCAAAATAGTGATTATAAAAAAAGATTTTCTGCAATATGGGATGAATCGGTTCAAAGAACAATTAATTATCCAACTGAATTCAAAAAAAAACTTAAAGTTGATGCATTAGAAGACTACGAATCTTTTAAAAATAAACAGTTAAAAAATTTAGCATTATATTGGTTTGAGAAATTTAAAAGATTAACCAGCTAGAATTAAATTATTGTACTGACGTTATGTTAAAAAAAATAAAAAATTATAAAATAGGTTTACTATTGCATAATCATAATATCAATTATGGACATAAAGTTTTAATAAGTAAGTTGAAAAAAGAAATTGATTGTCAGATTACTATAATTTTAGATAAGCCGCTAAAAAAAAATAGAATATTTTTTATATTAGAACTTTATAAATATATAGATCGTAAAGTTTTTTCAATATTTTCTAATATTCAAGATCCATTTAAATTAGTAAATATAGATAGTAGTCAAAAAAAGATATCTTTTAATGAATTTAATAAATCTAACGAAGAATTAAATTTAATTTTAGACTTAAGAGAAAATCAGGAAAATCAAGAGTGTTTATTAGCAAAAAAAATATGGAGATTAAACCCAGCAAGCTTTAATAATTTTTTTTCAGATGTGATTAATAAAAATAGATCTATTAAAACATATCTTGTGCAGACAATGGAAAATAAAACCCCATTTATTTTGCATGAATCATTAAACAGGGTTACCAAATATTCTTTTCATATTAATAGGTCGGAAATATATTTAGGATGGGTTGATAGATTACCTATATTAATATTAAAATTTTATGAGAAAAAAATTATTAATAAAAAAATTCTAACTAATATTATTAAAGTTAATATGATTCAAAATAATAAAAATATATTTAAATTTTTTAATTATATAGTCTATGAAATTATTAATAAATTATTTAAATTTGCCTTAGGAAGAAATATTTGGTTTATAGGAATTAATTTAAAAGAAGAAAGTCTCATAGGAAATTTTTCAAATAATTTCTTTCAGGTCAAAAATAGATTTAATGAATACTTAGCAGATCCTTTTATTTTTACCTATGAAAATAAGAGCTACTTATTTTGTGAATCTTATGACTTTATTAAAAAAAAAGGTGTCATTAAGTCCGGGTTAATAAATGAAAAAGGAGAATGTCACAATTTAGAGATTGCACTTGAAGAATTACATCATCTTTCTTTTCCATATATATTTAATGATAATGGTGAGATCTATATGATACCAGAATCAGCCAAGAATGAGTCAGTAAATTTATATAAGTGCTTAAAATTTCCTCAAGAGTGGACACTTGAAAAAAAAATATTGAGTAATGTAAAAGCTGTTGATACTTCGATTCTTTTTTATGAAAATATATATTGGTTATTTACTACTGTAGTTGATTTACATGGTACTTCTTCAGATTTACATATATATTATGCTGATAATTTATTAGGAGAATGGTTGCCACATAAAAATAATCCAATCTTTTCAGATGTTAGTAGATCTAGAAATGCAGGACGTATCGCAATCTATAAAGACAATATTTTAAGACCATCACAAAGCTGCTTAACTAGATATGGTGAAAAAGTTGTATTTAATAAAATTGATATTTTAAATAAAGATGCGTTTAAAGAGAGTTTTTATGATGAAATAGATTGCAAGTCTATTCCTAACGCTGATGGTTTACACACCTGGAATAAAAATAAAAATTTCTTAGCATTTGATTATGCCAAATGGCAGCCAAGATATATTAATATTTGGAACAAATTAAATGATAAAAGTTAATAATATATTTACTTCAATATTTGTATTTTTGATTTTAGGATCTTTTTTTTTAATATATCTTTTAATGTTCAATGTTTTTAATGCTCATATTTTTTTAAACATATCATTCATAATTATATTTATTCAATTAATACATCTTATTTTAAAACATGGAAAAATTATTGATATACATTTTTATTTTTTAATATTTTCATTTATATATTTATTAATAGTCCCATATTTAGTTTTTAATTATCCAATAAATATTTATTACGGTGATTTATATAGAAAGTTACCTATATCAAATATGATTTACTCAAATATTCTTATCATTATTGGTTTAAATTTATATAATTTAATTAGTATTCCAATTAGATATAATAGAATAGTTATGAAGTCTAATACTAACCTTAAACAGGTTGGAAAAACAAAGATAATAATTTTTCTGCTTATTATTTTTGGCCTTTTAAGTTTTTTTAGGCTGTCAATAAGTTATGGATTTGATCTATCTATTTTATTTGGCTATTTAGAGAATAGATCTAGAGGTAATTTTTCAGATGTTTATGGAAAAAGCTATTTAAAATCTTTATTATTTTTATTTAATATTGCTTTTATGTTAATTCTATATTTGTACAATGGCAGTAGGCTTGGATATATATTATTAACTTTTATTCTATTTTATTTTTTAATAATTCTTACACTTTTTGATGGCCAAAGATTGCAAATTGTTGGCTTCATAATTAGTGCAATAATAATATTTAGAATAAAATACCTAATAAATTTTAGATTTAATAAAAAAAACAACACTTTTGCCCTCAAAAATTTTTACTTAAGTTCATTTAAAGTTAAGTATCTTTTACTCGCAATTTTACTAATTTTATTTGTAGTTATCTATGGTCAATATAGAAGTAATAATTTAGGCAACGGTATAACAATTGGAGGTATTTTTGAAAATATTAATGCTTTATTATTTTATATAACTAACATTTTTGATTCAGCTATTACCTATCCGTATGTGGTAAATGAAATAAGTAATGGTGAATCATACTGGTATGGTAAATCAATATATATGCCTATATTAAACAGAATACCTACTTTTTTATTTCCAGAAAAACTTGATTATATGTATGGTGCAGGTAAGTTTACTTCAATATTTTTAGAATATGATCATTATAACTATGAATCAGTCGCAAGAAGCTGCAATTTATTTTGCAATATTTATTTAAATTTTGGCGCGGTTGGTATTATTTCTAGCTTTATTTTATTTAGTTTGATAGGAAATGTATTAAATAAAAAGTTATTAAATAATTATACTAATTTTTTCACTGTTATAATATTTGTTTCAATATGTGCATATGTTATACCATACGCATTTAAGGCTAATATTTTTCAAACAATAAGTATGTTTGATATAAAGATTATAGGCTTCCTTATAATAATAATGTTTGCAAACATTATTAATAGAACATTAATTAAATAACCAAATAGTATCGCAGTGTTTAGAAAAATTAAGAATGCATTTATAAATGTAATTATAGTATCAATTTCTGTATGTATACTATTTATATTTTTAGAAATTTTTCTCAGGTTTATGCCTATTGTAAATTCTGTAAATTGGGTGCCAGTTACACAAGAAGATAAAATTTTGAGACATTCTGAGAACTCAGAAATTACCTATTCAAAAGATTGGAATTTTAAATATAGCAATACAAGAAAGGTAAATAATTATGGTTTTTTAAATGATCAAAATTATGCTAGCAATCCATCAACATCTTTAATTGCTGTTATAGGTGATAGCTACGTTGAGGCTATGTTAAATAAGTATGAGAATACATTTTATGGAAAACTAGAAAAACACTTAAGTGACAATAGTCTTGTCTATAGCTTTGGGGTTTCTGGAGCACAACTTAGTCAGTATATTGCATGGATAGACTATACTAATAAAGAGTTTAATCCTGAATTATTTATTATTCCAATAATTGCAAATGATTTTGATGAAAGTTTTTATAAATACAAAAGAACTAGAGGGTTTCATTATTTTAATGAGCATTCACTTGATGGAACAATCTATAGCATTAATAGAGTTGATTCTAAATTTAGAAGGATATTACTATCATCATCATTATTCAGGTACGTTTTTTTTCATTTAAGAGCAGGGGACTTATTAAAGAAAACAAAGAATATAATTGTTAAGAAATATAATAATGACAAAACTGAAGCGCGCTATATAGGAAATGTAGTTGCAGAAGTCTCAAGACAACATGAACTAGATGGTATGATGGCTACCGATCTTTTTTTTAAAAAATTAGAAAAAACAATTAAACCAAATCAAAAAGTAATTTTCATACTAGATGCTGTAAGACCTAGTATATATAGCCCACAAAGTTTGATTGATTCGGAGAATAGTTTTTGGTCTAAAATGAGAGTGTATTTTAGCAATCATGAGAGTATGAAAAATTTTACTTTAATTGATATGCAAGATTATTTTATTAAACATTATAATGATAATGAATTAAAATTTGAATATAAGAATGATGGACATTGGAATGATTTAGCACATAGTCTAGTGTTTAAAAATTTAATTAATCACAAATATATATATAAATATATTAAATAAATAATATGAATAAAGTACTTCAGAAAAAAAAAATTGTTTTTATATTAGCCGCATTAGTAAGTGGTGGTGCAGAAAGACAATTAATTTATTTAATAAAGAATCTTAATAAGAAATATTATGATCCTCAAATAATTTCATTTTCTAAGGGGGTTTGGGAAGATAGATTTTTAGAATTAGAGATCCCAATTAAAATTATTGAAAATCCTAAATCTAGATTAATCAAAATGTTTAAATTAATTAAATTTCTTAGAAGTGAAAAATTTGAAATAGTTCATAACTATGGACACACTGCGAATTTACTTGGAAGAATGGCATCTATTATAGCCGGTATTCCTATTATAATTGCTAGTGAAAGAAATTCACCTGCCTATACTAAATCCAAAATTGTAGTCTTTATTGAGAAAATTTTAGCTTTTTTTACTGATGCATTAATTTCTAATTCATTGCATGGAGCCAAATTTTGGGTTGATAATAAATTAATTGATAAAAATAAAGCCTGGACAGTATTTAATGGAATAGAAAGCTCTTTACTAAGCAAAGTTGAACGAGAAGATAATATAATACGTATTATAACCATTGGTGATTTAAGAAATCAAAAAAATCATATTTTTATGATTGAGTCTATCAAATTACTACTTTTAAAAAATAATAATATTCACCTTTCAATTGTGGGAGATGGACCATTAAGAGGTAGAATAGAAAAATTAATTAAAAGCAATAGTCTAAATAAATTTATTACGATGCGGGGTTACTCGAAGAATATAAGAAACTTATTACTAAATTCTGATATTTATATTCATACTGCCCTGCATGAAGGACTGCCTAATGCTGTAATGGAAGCCATGTCGTGTGGACTTCCTTGTCTTGTCACAAATGCAGATGGTTGTGATGAAATTATACATCATCAAGTAGATGGTATCATTACTAGTTTTGATATGAAAGAATTTGCAGCTAAATTATCTTCATTAATTGATGATAAAGATTTACAAAAAAAAATTGGGAATAATGCGCAAAAAAAAATGAATACTTTTTCAATTGAGAAGTTTGTTTTGCAGAATGAAAAAATATATGATAATTTATTAAAATAACTTGATTAAGTTCTTTAATCATCAAAAAATTCTGGAGATTTAAATCTGTTTTCAAAATTATTACGATTTAAAAATACTTTTTATATTCAAATTAGTAGTGCTTTAATAATAAAGGGTACAGGTGCTATAGCTATGGTTTTAATAAATTTATATTTTACAAACTTATTAGGAGCAAATAATTTTGGAAGATATATATATGTGTTAAGCTGGATAATTCTAATTGCAACATTTTTAAGCTCTTATTTACACTTGCCAATAATTAGATTTATAACAAGTTATATTCATCAAAAGAGTTTCAATTTTGTAAAAGGTTTTATAAGTCTAACTTATAAATATATTTTTTTTACCACTGCTGTAACTTTAATAATATTTTTCATAATACTTTTTTCTCTACAAGAAATTTATAATAGAGATTATCTAGAAATTTTTATTATTGGTTCAGTAGGTATATTTTTTATTACCTATATCAATGTAAATAAATCTATATTATTTGGACTAAATAGATCACCTGAAGGAATGTTCTCTGAATTGATTGTTAGACCATTTTCTATTATATTATTTATATTAATAATTTATTTTCAAGATATTGTATTATCTACTAAATTAGCAATCAGTATAACAATCATAAGTTATTTTATTGCAATGTTATCCTCTTTTGTATTTGTAAATTTTTTTAAACCTGAATTTAATTCGATACAATCAAATTATGATTATGTAGAGTGGAAAAAAGTTTTATTACCTTTTATTTTTGTCTCGTTTGGTGAAATATTGCTATCAAGAGCTGACATTATTATTTTAGGTATACTTCGTTTACCCAGTGAAGTGGGCATATTTGCTATTGCAATGCTAATAGTATCAAGTATATCGATGATAACTAATGCCATAGATAGTGTGGTTTCATCAAGATTTGCCAAATTATTTTCTAAAAAAGATTTAAAAGGTGTTCAAAAAAATATATTAAGAATGTTGGTCGTAAGTAATATTATTACTTTTCCAATATCGATTATCATAATAATTTTTGGAGCAGAAATTCTATCACTTTTTGGAGATGAATTTATTAGGGGCAAAACAGCACTTCGTATTCTTGTTGGGGGATATTTATTTAATTCACTAATGGGACCCCTTGGAATGATTATGGGAATTAATGGTCAACAAAAGAGTTTGGCGAAAATTACCATTATTTCTGGAATAATAAATATAACTATTTTATTTATTTTAGTTCCTTCATTTGGAATTGAAGGTGCAGCATTAGCAAGACTAATTACAATTTTATTTTTTGCTTCAATTCAGTCATATTTTATTTGGTCAAAGACTGGAATATTGCCTTCATTTCTTACTTACTTTAATCTTATAAATAAATAGATGGAAAAAAACAAAGACAAGTATTTACTAATTTCTCCAAGTAGAGAAAGAGAATTTAACTTACTGATAAGCTCTTTAAAAGAACTCAGATTAGATAATTAAATATATTAGAAATAGGGAGTGGATCAGGGTGGCAATCAGAAAGATTAAGAAATTTAGGCCATAATATTGTTTCAATAGATCTACAAAAAAAGAGTGACTATAATTTAAATATTTCAGATGTGATTTTTTATGATGGATTCACAATTCCATTTCAAGATAAAAAATTTGACCTTATCTATAGCTCTCATGTTCTTGAACATATTTCACATATTACAGATTTTCAAAAAGAGCTTCATAGAGTCTTAAATAATGATGGTATATGTGTTCATCTTATGCCAACATCTCAATGGAAAATAATTGGATTACTTGTATGGTTTCCACATATTATAAAGACTTCAATAAAATACTTTTTGACAAAACTAAACTTTAGAAAAATAAAATCCTAAAAAGTTTTACCATCAGATCTATATATTAATAGAATGATAAAAAGATCTTTTTTACAAAATTTATTTATGGGTTTAGTTGATTTAAAATTTTTTCCAAAAAGACATGGAGAAATTGGAAATGCTATAACTGAAATATATTATTTCAGTTTTTATCGTTGGAATAGGTTTTTTAAAAAAACTAATTGGAAGATAATTGAATATAATAATTCAGGAGTATTCTATACTGGGTATTCATTATTTGAAGGTTGGCCAAAAAGCATTAAATCAAAGAAACTACTTTCTTTAGTCTTAGGCAGTTCTTCACATTTTTTCGTGTTAAAGAAAAATAATACAGATTAAACATTTTATTAAATTTTTATATTACAAATCTTAGTTAATTGATTTCTCAAATATGCTATAAAGAATCATGAAATCAAAATTTCTACTATTTGGAATAGCTAGTATTTTCCCTGGTATATTTAAATTTTTTGCAAAACCAACTGGTGGAACTAGTTCAGCAGAATACTGTTATTCTGTATGGTTGAGACATTTAATAGTTTCAAACAATAATGGTCTCAAAGGAGTTCCTTCTAATGTCGCTGAAATTGGACCAGGAGATACACTTGGCATTGGCTTTGCCGCATTGTTATCTGGTGCAGATACTTACACGGCATTTGATGTACATCAATATGCTACTAAAGAAAAAAATATAGAAATTTTTAATGAATTAGTGTGGCTTTTTAAAAATAAATCTAATATTCCTTGTAAAGAGAGTAATTCTAGAATTAGACCTAAATTGAATGATTATTCTTTTCCTACATATATATTATCAAAAGAAATTTTAGATAAATCTCTAGCAGATGAAAGAATCAATAAAATCAGAAATTCCATTCTTAATATTAACAGCGGCTGCATAAGTTATTATGTTCCATGGTCTGGAACTGAAATTAAAGAGAATAGTATAGATTTTATAATAGCACAGGCATCTCTTGAATATATTAATAATGTAAAAGAGATTCTTAGCTATATTAGGTTATGGCTTAAACAAGATGCTCTAGCATCATTAGTAATTGATTATAGCTCACATCATTTATCAAAAAAATGGAATGAACATTGGACTTATTCTGAATTACTCTGGAGTCTTTTAAAAGGAGGACAACCTTTCTTTCCAAATAGAATGACTCATACCGACTATTTGGACTTATATAATGATTGTAAATTTGAAATATTGGCAAGTGAAAGAAATAAAAAACAATCAGCAATAGAGAGAAAAGACTTGAATCAAAAATTTAAAAAAATGTCTGAAGAAGATTTAAATACTGCAGGTGGATTCTTTGTAATCAAAAAAAAATTATTAATATGAGTGATAAAAAAAACATTTTAATTTATGAACCTTATCCATTTGCTAAAATATCGGGAAATTTGAGAACTCTAATCTATATAATAAGTTTTTTAGATCGTGATAAATTTAATATAATTATTGCTGTACCATTCAAAACTGACTTGTTAAATGTTTTAAAAGATTTTGATATAGAGATTATTGTAATTGATACACCAAAAAACTTAAAACTTTTTGGTGGTAAAAATTCAAATGCAGCTTTTTTAAAAAAAATTTATACTATTTTTTCAATATTCTCACATTCATTAGACTTAATAAAATTAATAAAAAAAAATAAAATTCATTTAATATATTGTAATGGAATTAAAGCTGTATCTTTATTGGGTTTGTCCTCAGTAATTACAAGAAAACCAATCTTATGGTATGTTAAAGGAAAATTAGAAAATAGAATTTTAGATACATTGGCTTATTTTGTATCTAGTAGAATTGTTTTTTATAGTATTTTAAATTCAAAGGACAAATATCCTCTGCTGCAATATTTATTTAAAAATAAGATAAGTATCATACCAACAGGATTAGACTTAAATGAAATAAAAATTATTAAAAATCAGACGAATGATGTGATATGCAAAGAATTAGATATAAATAATAAAAATTTAAATATTGGTTTTTTTGGGCAACTATATGAACCAAAGGGTGTTCATTTTTTAATTGAAGCGGTTGGTAAAGTAGCAAAAGAAATTAGCAATATAAGATTATTTATTGTTGGTGATTCTATAATTTCTGAGTATGGAGAATATTCACTAAAATTAAATTCAATTATAAGCACTAATAATATTGAAAAAAATGTTTTTTTTACTGGATGGCGCAATGATGCTTTAAAAATTATGGACAGCATGGATATAATTATTCACCCTTCACTAGCAGAAGGTTTCTCTAGGACTGTTCTTGAAGCAATGGCTTTAGGTAAAGCAGTAATTGCTTCTGGAGTTGGAGGAGAGAGAGAAACTATAATTGATGGTGAAAATGGATTTCTAATTAAAGGTCCAAATATTAAAGAAATTTCAAAGAAAATATTATTATTATATAAAAACCCTATTTTATTGAATAAAATAGGTAAAAATGCATCTAAGACAATTACAGATAAACATTCAATAGTAGATAAGATAAGTCAATTAGGCGTTTTAATTGAAAATCAAATTAATAAAAATAAATAATTTTTTTAATTTATATTATATGATCATTATGCAGCTTGGGATTCTTATCAAGTGGGTTTCCAAAAACAAAATAAAATGATTAAAAATTTAAGTAAATCAAATAATATTTTATTGCTCGATTTTGCTAACCTTATGCCCGAAGATAGAGAATATTGGGCGGATGGTGTACATGTTAATGAGGCAGGTGCTCTTAAGAAGGCTAAAATATTCTCAAATTTCACAATTAATAAATTTAACCTTAGAAAGTATAAAAAATAATTATGTGTGGTATTTGTGGGTTAATCAGCTATTCAAAAGATGATAATGAAATAGCTAGTATTGTTACATCCATGGTTCAAAAGTTAGACCATAGAGGTCCTGATGGGAATGGGGTGTATAATGATACAAATATTACTTTAGGTCACACAAGGTTATCTATAATAGATTTAAGTGAATCAGGTAGTCAGCCAATGGTTGATCCAAGAGGTTATATAATTACATATAATGGTGAATTATATAATTATAAAGATCTACGAAAAAGATTAGAGTTAAAAGGTGAAGTTTTCAACAGTGAGTCAGATACAGAGGTAGTCCTTAAGTCATACATTCACTGGGGGACTAAATCTCTAGACTATTTCAATGGAATGTTTGCTTTTGCAATTTATAATAAAAATGAGAAACTTGTTTTTCTAGCCAGAGATAGAGTTGGCATTAAAACACTTTACTATGATAATAGTAAAAGAGAGTTATTATTTGCAAGTGAGATAAAGTCTATCCTTAATGCAAAAAATAATTATGAATTAGATTACCAACAGATCCCTTTTTATCTAAAGTACGGATATTTCCCTAGAGAAAAGACACCTCTAAGTAATATTCGCCAGTTAAAACCTGGTCATTTTATTACTTGGCAGGAAGATAAAGTAAATGAGGAGTGTTATTGGGATGCTGCTAATTTTATTGATAACTCAAATATTGCAAATAGTAATTCATTAAATGAAATTAATGAATTAAATGCATTAATATTAGATTCTATTAAAAAACAAATGGCATCAGATGTTCCAATCGGCAGTTTGTTAAGTGGTGGAATTGATTCCAGTTTAGTATCAACACACTTACAAATGCTATCATCAGAAAAAATTAATACATTTACAATGGTTACACCTGATTCGAATGGAGTGAATGAAGGAATATTATCATCAAATTTATCTAAAAAATTAGGTACACGTCATCATGAATTAAAAATTTCTTCAAATGAGCTTATTAGTAATTGGGAATACATATTTAATCATTTTGATCAGCCTTTTGCCGATACATCTGCACTACCTTTTTATTTGCTAAGTAAATTTGTAAAAAATAAGGTAAAAGTTGTTATGTCTGGCGATGGAGGAGATGAACAGTGGGGTGGATATGGCAATTATCAGAAATATAAACAACTTGAAACAATAGATAAGAATTTCCCAAATCTCTTTAGGAATAAAGAAAATGCAACTTTTAGAATAATTGAAAATATTGCAAGAGTATTTTCTAATAATACTGCTAATAAGATTAATTATTACAAGAATATGCTTTGTACTAATAAAAAAAATTGGCATTCAATATTTGATAATCAAATCGGATCATATAGCTTAAAATCAATTTATGGACAACGACTAGATAATCATAAGAATAAAATTCATGATGATTATAAGTTCAGTGAAGTAGGAGAAAATATAGATGGTTTCATGTTAAATGATCTTAAGCTATTTATGGTTGATAGTGTTTTGCGCAAAGTTGATATGATGAGTATGTTAAATGGTTTAGAAGTAAGAGTTCCACTGCTTGATCATAGAATTGTAGAGAAATCCCTCGGCTTATCATCAAATCTAAAGGTATCAAACTTTAGTAAAAAAATTATTGGAAAAAAAATTGCAGAAAGATATTTGCCTAAAGATACTATTAATGCAAAAAAAATGGGATTTAGCATTCCAGTGGACGCATGGATAAGAGGTGAATTCCGACAAATTACTAATGATGTAATTAGAAGTAGCTCATTTAAAAATAGAGGGATATTAAATCACAAAAGTATTTTAAAAATATTAGATGATCATGATAAGGGCTTATTTAATAATGGAAAATTTATAATGAGTGTTTTAATATTAGAAAATTGGTTTATTAACAATGACGTTAAATAATGAATAGTAATAAAATTAATCATATTGAAAAAAATAATTATAAAGATCTAATAATTAAAGACATATTTAAAAATTTATTTGAAAAAAAAATTGGTGAATTAGAATTTAACTCTAGTGAATGGTCTATTAATGACTTTTCGTGTGTGTTTAGTATATCAATAAATAATAACAACAACAATGAACATTTTCATGTAAAGATACCAAGATCTAAAATTATTTTTTTAGGTTTTAATCATATCACAAATGATGATATTGCTTTGGCAAAAAAAGAATATGATAGCTTAAATTTTATAAAATTAAATTGGCCAAAAAATGATTATATTAATTTTATTGAGCCAATAATTTATCTTGAACAATTTAATGCAATAATAACCCGAACATTTTTTGGAAATGATTTTTTTTTTCATTTGAAAAAAAACGATCTAAAAAATAAATTTTTTAAAAAACCAATTTCCAATGATATTAAGTACCATCTTAAAAATATTTCAAAATCAATATCAATACATCATGACTTGTCTTTAACACACGAAAAGGTTAGGGATATAAATATTGAAAAGTTAGTTTTTAAAATAAGTAATTTGATTTTAGATTTAGATAAAAATTGTGTTTCTCAAAATTGTTTTAATAAAATTAATAGCTTTATTTCTATACAGGAAAATATATTTAAAGACATTTATTTTGCAAAAACACTAAAAGGATTAGATATTCGAAACATATTATTAAGCAGTGATAACAAAATTTGTTTTCTTGATCCAGGTAAACTTAAGTTGGAGCCATCTGTAGCTGGTATAGCCAGATATTTTGTTACATGTGAAATGATATATTGGGGAACGTTTTATTTCTTTTTTTACTTTAAAATATCAAAAAATCTTATTTCTATTATAATGAATTCAATAGACACATTAGATGATTTGAATAAAGACTTATTAAGGTTATACATCTTAAAAGAATATGTTAAACATTGGAAGCAAGCATATGTCAACATAGAATTAAAAAATAAATGGCCAATTTTTCTAAAGTTTTTCATGAAAAAAATCTATGTTGATAGATTTTTTAATAAATCAATTATTGAGTTGATTACAAATGAAAAATACTAATCAAGAAAAAAACTATAAAAGCAATACTGTTGAAGCATATCAAAATACCTATAAAGCTGAGAGTTACTATAAGAAGCATCATAATACATTAAGTTGGGCAAGACTTATTATGTGGCTTGAATTAAGAAGTGTTAAAAATGCATTTAAATTTTTTGGTGTTGATGGTGGTAATATTTTAGATGTTCCGTGTGGCACTGGTATTGCAGGACAAACCATTAGTAACTTTAATTGTAAAATTATTGCTATAGACATATCCCAAGAGATGCAACAATTTGCTAAGAATGCATATGAGTCAAATAAATTATTAGAATTCATTATAGGAGATATTACTAATCTCCCATTGGAAAATAATTTTGCTATGGGATCAGTTGTTTTGGGTTTTCTTCATAGAGTTCCAAATGAAATTATAAATAAGACTTTCTTGGAACTTCATAGGGTAAATAGTGACTTTGTTGTAGTTTCATTTTCAATAGATAGCTTTTTTCAAAGGCTAAAAAAATTTATTTATTCAAAAATTAATAAAGAATTTGAAAGTGCACCTAACCCAAGAAGTTTAAAAGAAATAGAGAAATTACTATTATCTAGACAATTTAAGATAGAAAAAATTGTTCGAGTGTTTCCATTTTTATCTTCAGAAGTTATTATTTGGTTAAGAAAAATATAAATTCTAAGTTTGCTTTATTTTATACCAATAATTTATGACCCAGAATGAGTAGATAATTTTATTATATCTTCGTTTATCCAGTGAAAGTAAAAATTCTGTAAATTTTTCATGATCAATTATTTTAAAAAGAAACCCCTTAGGGTCAAGAGCTATATTTTTAACTTTATCTGGATTTTTATTAATTATTTGATCTGGTGAAAGTGTAAATCCTCTTTTTTTTCCTTTTCCCATATAATTTCCAATTTTTCTAATTGCTAAATTTGTTAATATTTTTTTTCTTTTATATGTTAATAATTTTTGTGAAGGATGAATTGACATTATGTATCGAATTATCGAAATATCCAAAAATGGTGATCTGGCTTCTATTGAACATGCCATAGTACTTAAATCAACTTTAGGCATTAAACCACCTTGTAATCCAATATAGAAATCAGACAAGTACATTAATTCTCTTTTTGTAAAATTATTCATATCAATATTGTCAAAATTTTCACTACTAAATAATTTGTTGCCAAAATTAATGTTATTATTTTTTGTAACTAGTTTTATTTCATTATTTTTTAGCAAATCATTGTTTAATTGAATATAAATATTTTCTATGTTGTTAGAGCCGAAGGTTGAAATTCTTTTAAATTTACTAGAAAATAGTGTACCAATATAAATTAAAATCTTAAAAATCTTATTTCCAATCAGCTCTGGAATAGTTAACAAAAGATAAGAAATTCTTGATCTTAGATAGCCACCAAATATTTCATCTGCACCTTCACCATTAAAAATAACTTTCAAATCTTCTGGCAATGTTTCACAAAGTTTTAGGGATAAAATATATGAAATATCAATATTGGGTTCATCCATTTCAGCAATATATTTTTCAATTGTGTTAAAATCTAAGTCTTTGACATCAGAAATATCAATTGATAATCCTAAATTATGGGCAGTCTTACTTGCATTAATTGTCTCATCATCTTTTTTATTTGTTCTAAATGAGTAGCATGAAATTTTTTTATGAAGGTATTTTGCCACTAAAGAACTATCTATTCCACCTGAAAGAAATAAGCCCGCCTTAACTTCATCAGCTGTTCTCTGCTTTACAGATTTTTGAAATAAGTTTTCAAATTTTTTTGAATCAAGTATTTTTGACTTATCAAAATTATTAAATATTGAACTAATTTTTTCAGACTTTATATTGTCATTAGTTATTGTTATTAATTGGCCTGGCAATACTCTATGTAAATTATTATAAGGAGTATTTCCTCCCCATGAGTGCCCAATACGCAGTAAATCAATTAAATAATTTTCTGAAAAATTAAGGGGTATATTAATTTTTTGAAAAGCCTTAATTTCAGACGCAAAAGCAAAATTACCTTTACTGTAGTAATAATACAAAGGTTTTTTACCTACAGGATCTCTATATAAATAAGTTTTTTTATTTTTTTTGTCATAAATTGCAATTGCAATCATTCCTTCAGCTATACTTAGAGCTTTTTTAATTCCTATTTTTGTAATTAATTCCGTAATTACAAAGGTATCACTTTTAATTTGATCACTTAAATTATATTCTTTTGCTAGTTCTTTATAATTATAAATTTCACCATTATAACTTATGGAATATCTACCATTTATTGAATTCATTGGTTGATCACTCTTGGCAGTTACATCAACAATCCTTAATCTTACATGACCTAAAAAATAATTTTTTTCTACTTCAGAAAAATTTATATTTTCAGGTCCTCTATGAATTAGACTCAATCCAAAATTCTTAACAGTTTCATGACTTAAATCATCTAACTTTAATCCAAATATACCACACATTTTTTATAATAATAATTAATAAAGACGAGTTTACTTTATATTAATATTTATTGTATTACATTGTTAAATATTCTATCTATATAACTTTATTTCTGTATATATAAATATGAAAATTGCCTGTTTATCTCCTGATGATCATTCGACATTAATATTTTGTAAAACATTTATTGATATTCTTAAAAAAGATATTGATGCAGATGTTTATACAATTAGTCCTATTGATTTATACAGAAATGAAATTGAAAATTTAAAATCTACTCATATTGAAATTAAGATGTTTAGGTGGATATCAATTTTTAGTGATATTACTTATATGATTAACTTGTTTAAGATATTTAAAAAAAATAAATTTGATCATATTATTACATTTACGACAAAGCCAAATATTTACGGACCAATAATTGCTTCACTTGTAGGAGTAAAAAATATTACGATTGCAGTAAGAGGATTAGGCCAAGCATTTAATACCAAGAAAACATTCAAGCAAATTGTATTAAGATTAATTTTAAAATATTTATATAAGTTATCTTGCACTAGAAGTCATCAAGTTTGGTTTACTAATAAAAGTGATCAAAAACTTTTTATTAATGAAAAAATTGTCAATCAAGATAAGACAGTCATTAGTAAAAATGCTTTAGATTTAAACTTTTTTTCTATAAATTCTGTAAATGATAATAGGTTAGCATTTCTTCGCAAAGAACTTAATATTAAACCAGGTGATCAAGTTGTTATAATGGTAGCCAGACTTATCTTATCCAAAGGAATTAGAGAATACGTAAATGCTGCGATTGAATTAAAAGATAAATTTCCGAGATTACATTTTATTTTAGTAGCACCAGTTGAGGAAAATAGTAATGAATCTATATCTGAAAAATATATTTTAATATCTGAACAACATTCTAACCTTAAATGGCTTGGATTTCGCAAGGATGTAAGAGAGCTATATGCTATTTCTGATATCTCAGTTTTACCATCTTATTATAGAGAAGGTGGGTACCCTAGAGCATTACTGGAAGCAATGGCACTAAGTAAACCAGTAATTGCTGCAGATACTGATCATTGTAGGAGCCCTGTAGAAGAGGGAAAAAATGGTTATATTATTCCTATTAAAGACTATTTAGCTTTATCAGAGGCAATTGAAAAAATTATAATCAGTAAAAATAGGTTATTAGAATTTGGAAAATATTCTAGAATTAAAGTAGAAAATGAATTTGATGATCAAAAAGTTATTAGATCAGTTTTAAAAAAAATTAATATATATTAATTATTATCTTTAATATGTATAAATTATAATCATGACAAAAAATTATTTTTCTGTAACTGAAATTGCTGGAAATAAGGTCACTAAAGAGCAAATGGACCGTATGTACCATAGATATTATTGGGCATCTCGATATTGCAAAAATAAAAATGTTATTGAATTGGCATGTGGGACTGGTCCAGGTCTTGGTCTGATAAATAACATAGCTAATAATCTTATTGCAAGTGATATTGATGACGAAATATTATTAATAGCTAAAAATTATTATAAAAGTAGGATAAAGATTGAGCATGTCAATGCTACTTTATTACCTTATAATGATAATTCTATTGATATTATAATAATTTTTGAGGCTATATATTATCTTGAAAATTTCCAAATATTTATAGATGAGTGTGTTAGAGTTTTAACAAATAATGGAAAGCTGCTTATTTCATCAGCCAATAGTGACCTATTTGACTTTAATCCTAGTCCTTACAGTTTTGAGTATTATGGTGTACGAGAGTTGAGTAAGAAACTTAAGAATAGTAAATTTGAAAGTAAGTTTTATGGATATCTATCAATTAAAGAAGTATCTTATATTCAGAGAGTTTTAAGACCAATAAAAAAAATTTTAGTTACTTTTAATATTTTTCCAAAGAGCATGAAAGCCAAGGAATTTCTAAAGAAAATAGTTTTTGGTTCCTTAGTAACAATGCCTAATGAGCTTAGTGAAGATTATAATTATATAGAGCCATCAATTATAGATAGCGCAAAACCAAATAAAGATTTTAAAGTTATTTACTGTGAGGCAACAATTAATAATTAATAATTAATAATTAATAATTAGCATTGATGAGTATATGAAAGATATTATTTCAATAATAGGGCTAGGTTACGTAGGTTTACCTTTGGCTTCTGCGTTTGCAGAAGAAAATTTTAAAGTTATTGGCTATGACATTTCTCATAATAGAGTAAAAAGTTTAAATAGTGGATATGATTTAACAAAAGAAGTTTCAAAAGCAAAACTTAAGAATAAAAATTTGATATTTACTAATAATATTAGTGATATAAAAGAAGCTAATTTTTATATAATTACCGTTCCAACTCCAATAGATAAAAATAATAAACCAGATTTAAAAATTATATTTCATGCAAGTAAGTCAGTAGGCAGCTTACTAAAATCTAAGGACTTTGTTATTTATGAATCAACTGTATACCCCGGATTAATTGAAGAAGAGTGCATTCCAATACTTGAAAAATTCTCAGGTTTGATTTCTAAAAAAGATTTTCATGTAGGTTATTCTCCAGAAAGAATTAATCCAGGGGATAAAAAAAATACAATTAAAAATATTATTAAGGTCATTTCTGCACAAGATTCTACCTCACTTAAAAAAATTGAAAAAGTTTATAAAAAAATTATTAAAGCTGGATTATATTTATCACCATCAATTAAAATTGCAGAATCTGCAAAAGTCTTAGAAAATATTCAAAGAGATTTAAATATTGCTTTGATGAATGAATTGTCAGTTATATGTCATAAGCTAAATATTGATACTAACGATGTTTTAAATGCAGCAGGAAGTAAATGGAATTTTTTAGATTTTAGGCCTGGCCTAGTTGGTGGTCACTGTATTGGTGTAGATCCTTACTATCTTATTCATAAGGCAAAAAAAATTGGCATTGAGTCAAATCTTTTAATTGCAGGGAGAAAAAGAAATAATTCGATTTCTCATTTTATAATTAAAGAGTTAAAAAAATGGCTCAAATTGAAAAATATTTCTAATCCTAGAATTGCATTTTTAGGTGTTTCTTTTAAAGAGAATATTCCTGATATTAGAAATAGTAAAGCAATTGAAATAGTAAAAAATTTAAATAAAAAATATCGACTTGATATTTTTGACTCAGTCATTGATCCAATTGAATTTAAACTCATGCATAATCTAAATCTTATGAAGATAAGTAATCATAAAAAAAAGTATGATGTAGTCATTTTAGCTGTACCTCATTCTAATTTTAAAAAAAATGGTTGGAAGCTAATTTCATCTTTAATAAATAATTCAGGAGGACTATTGATGGATATAAAATCATCCTTACCAAGAAATCAAAAGCCTAAAAATATTGAATTATGGAGGTTGTAATTATAATCTATATTATATGAAGATATTGATAACAGGTACGGCAGGTTTCATTGGAAATACTCTTGCAAAAAAATTGCATAGTATTGGTGAGAATATTATCGGTATAGATAATCACAATGATTATTACAGTCAAAAATTAAAAGCAGATCGAGTAAAATCTATATTAAGTTTGAAAAATTACAAACACTATAAACTAGACATTTCTAATAAAAATGCACTATTTGAAGTTTTTAAGAGTCATAAGCCAGATGTAGTTGTCAATCTTGCTGCTCAGGCAGGTGTGCGCTATTCAATAACTAACCCTCAGTCATATATTGATTCTAATATAACTGGATTTCAAAATATACTTGATGCATGCAATCACTTTAAAATTTCTCACCTAGTATATGCTAGCAGTTCAAGTGTGTATGGCATTGGTAATCAGCTACCCTATAGTGTGAGTGATAATGTAGATCATCCAGTCAGTATGTACGCAGTTTCAAAAAAAACAAATGAGTTGATGGCACATGTTTATAGCCATATGTATCAACTTCCAACTACTGGATTAAGATTTTTCACAGTTTATGGTCCATGGGGAAGGCCTGATATGGCAGCATGGATATTTACTAAAGCTATTATTGAAGAAAAAAGCATTGATGTTTTTAACCATGGCAGACACACTAGAGACTTTACATATATTGATGATATTATAAATGGAGTTGTGAGTACAATTAATTCTTTACCCGGAGGAAAAATACCATACAAAATATATAATATTGGAAATAATAAACCTGAACTACTAAGTGACTTTATAAGCTACATAGAAGCAAATATTGGTAAAAAAGCTAAAATTAATTATTTAAATATGCAGCCTGGCGACGTTGAGAATACTCATGCCAATATAGATGATATTAAAAATGATTTAGGTTTTTCTCCTTCCACGTCATTAAAGATAGGGCTTGAGAAATTTGTATATTGGTATCAAAAATATCATTTAATAAAATAACTTATATAAAACATGTTACACTTTAGACTAGTAAATTTTTCAAGTGTTTTAATTTATTTATTACCGTTGGCTCTTTTAACAGGACCATTTTTTCCAGATTTAATTATTTCAATTGTAGCAATAATATTTATTTTTATTTCATTTAAGTATAAAAAGAAAAAATTTTTTCAAAATAATTTTTTTTATATTTTTATTATTATCTACATTTATTTAATTATATCATCTATCTTTTCATCGTATGCACTTTTTTCATTAAAAACTTCTTTAGTTTATATAAGGCATGGTATTTTTGCCATAGCGATTTGGCATTTAATTGATGAAAATAAAAATTTTTTAAAAATTTTTAGAAATATTTTGATACTTACTTTTCTAGTATGTATAATTGATACTTACTTTCAATATATTTATAATAAAGGAATGTTTGGATTTTCGGCTGAAAATCCATCTAGAATGGTTTTACTTTTTAATGACAGACAAATGCTAGGTCAATATTTAGCAAGGTTAATGCCATTAGCAGCAGCTATGATTTTATTTGATAAAAAAATTAATATTAATAAATATCTACTAATTGGCCTATTATTTATTCTCACCTTTATCTCTGTTTATCTAAGTGGAGAAAGGACAGCATTTGTATTACTATTTATATCTACTTTATTTATAATATTTTTCTCTTCAAATTATAAATATATAAGAATTCTATCTTTAATTTTTTCAATTATATTAATAATACTTATTACATTTTTTAGTCCCAAGGTAAAAGAAAGAATGTTTGATCATACCATTAAACAGCTAACATTAAATTCTAATATTCAACTACAAGATGGGGTGAATATGAGTATATCCAATAAATTTAATTTTTTTTCAAGATCGCACGAAACTTTATTTTTTACAGCTTTAAGAATATTTGAAGACAATTTGATTTTAGGATCAGGCCCAAACACTTATAAAAAACTCTGCAACAATAGTGAATATTTTATGAATCGTTACTCTTGCTCTACACATCCTCACAATACCTTTATTCAAATTTTATCAGAAACTGGAATTTTAGGAATGATGTTATTTATTCTAATAATATGCTTATTTTCAAAAAAAATATATAATCATATTATGAAAAAAAATAGATTAAATGATTATCAGATTTGTTTAATTTCTTGTTTTTTGGTTAGTGTATGGCCTTTTTTACCAAGTCAAGATGTATTCAATAACTGGATAAGTATTGTTTATTATTTGCCCATTGGCTTTTTTCTTCACTCGATTTATACAAAAAAACTAGTTCGTTGACATAATTTTAAATAAAAATATTCTGTATATAAAGTATAAATCTGCTAGATAAAAAAAGATACGAATATGAGCACATTCACTGAAGAATATAATCTAAGCTTTAAAAATACATTATTAGATCCATACTTTAAATAAAATTATAATATGTGGAAAGTAAAAAAATCTAAAGTACATGGCACTGGTGTCTTTGCAACTTTTGATATTCTAAGAAATACAAAAATTATTCAATATATCGGGGATAAAGTAACTAAATCAGAGGGTGATAGAAGATCAGCGCAAAGAATAAAAAAATACTTAAATAAAAAAAATGAAGGCTCAGTATATATTTTTGAATTAAATAAAAAATACGACATTGATGGCTCTCCGCTGTATAATAAAGCCAGATATATTAATCATTCTTGTAGTCCTAATTGTGAAGTTGATATTATTAAAAATGAAATTTGGATTTCTTCAATAAAAACAATTAAGAAAGGCGAAGAGTTAAGTTATGATTATGGCTATCCATTTAATGAGGACGATTATTTAGACCATGTTTGTAAATGTGGGTCAAAAAAATGTATTGGTTATATTATTTCACAAGACGATTGGTTTAAATACAAAAAATATAGAAAATCTTTATTAAAGAAATGAAAAAAAAAATACTTAATAATATTTATATCGATAGAAAAAAAATCAGTAAATGCCGAATATTATGTATAGGTGACTTAATGCTTGACCATTATATTTACGGCAAAGTTCATAGAATATCTCCTGAAGCACCAATACCAATATTATTAAATGAAGAAGAAAAATTTTTACTTGGTGGGGTAGGCAATGTTGCAAAAAATTTAAGTGTTTTAGGAGCAAAATGTACATTGCTATCAATAATTGGAATCGATAATGCGTCAAAAAAAATTAAAAAGCTTATTTCAATCGATAAAAATATAAAGTCTGAATTGGTAACTTTAAAAAATTATATTGCTCCAGTTAAAACAAGATATATCAAAAATTCTGAACATTTATTAAGAGTTGATAAAGAAAAAAATAATATTAAAAAAAATAAAACAGTATTATTAAATATTAGTAAATCTCTTGAAAAAAATATTAAGAAGTGTGACTTAGTAATAATTTCTGATTATGATAAAGGTTTTTTAGATAGATTTTTGATAAAAGAAATTATAAGCATTGCAAAAAATTATGACAAATTAATAATTGCTGATCCAAAAAAGAATAATTTAGGCATTTATGCAAATACAGATATAATTACGCCTAACCAGAAAGAATTAAATGATGCTGCTAGAAAAGAGTTAAAAAAAGAAAGTGAAATAATATCATTTAGTAGAAGCATCATTAAAAAATATAATATTAACGAAATTTTATTAACTAGATCTGAAAAGGGTATGATGTTAATAGGAAGAAATTTTTTAAAGAAATATAAAGCGAATGCAAAAAAAGTAATGGATGTAACAGGAGCTGGCGATACAGTAATTAGTATTCTTGCTTTAATGAAAGCATTTGGATTAAGTACAGAAGAGTCAGTTCAAATTTCTAACTACTCTGCTGGAATTGTTATCGGAAAACGTGGTACAGCTACCCTTACATACAAAGAGTTAATTTCTTAAGTATAATGTATTTAAATAAACTATTTAATGAAACTCAACTAATAAAACATCTTAAAAAAATAAGAAATGATTTAATTATAGGATTTACAAATGGTTGCTTCGATTTATTACACGAGGGACATTTATCACTTTTGTCAAATGCTAGACAAAAGTGTGATTTTCTAATTGTTGGATTAAACTCTGATTTATCTGTTAAGTCACTAAAAGGAGAGAATAGACCTATAGATAAAGAATTAGTTAGAATAAAAAAATTATCAACTATTAAAGACGTCGATGCATTAATCGTATTTAACGAAGAAACTCCACTTAAGATTATTAATAGATTATTACCTGATATTTTATTTAAAGGAGCAGATTATAAATATAAAGAAGTTATTGGTTCCGAAAGTGTAATAAATAATGGTGGTAAAATTAAATTTATTGATATTTTAGGGGGCTTTAGTACTACAAATATAATTAAGAATTCTAGTATCTAATCTGAAATGCAATTAAGGTTTATTTTATGAAATCAATTAAGCATATATTAAGTGAAATTTCTCTTAATTTTAATACTCTTGCAGAGACATCAGTACCACAAATTGAAGAAGCTTCAAAACTAATGCTAAAAACTCTGAAAAATGGAGGAAAAATAATGTTTTGTGGAAATGGTGGTTCAGCATCTGATGCACAGCACCTCTCGGCAGAATTAGTTGGAAGATACATGAAAAATAGAAAGCCACTTGCCTCAGTATCTTTAACAACAGATACCTCTATTATTACGGCAATTAGTAATGATTTCACTTTTGATGACATTTTTTCAAGACAAGTAGAGTCAATCGGTAATGAAGGAGATCTCTTATATGCTATTTCAACTAGCAGTAGAAGTAAAAATGTTATTAACGCCTTAAAAGTTGCAAAAAAAATGAATATAAAAACACTTGGAATTACTGGCAATAATGATTTTGGCTTCAGAGAACTATGTGATGTTATAATTAATACTCCAGCCTCACGACCAGATAGAATTCAAGAAATGCACATTGCTATTGGTCAAATTCTTTGTGAGATACTAGAAGTTGAGCTATGTTGAAGCCAGCAGCGTTTCTTGATAGAGATGGTGTAATCAATAAAGAAAAAGGACACGTATTTAAGACTAAAGATTTTGAATGGATAGAAGGATCTCAAGAAAGCATAAAATTATTAAATGAAAGTAATTATCATGTGTTTGTAGTATCCAATCAATCTGGAATAGCTAGAGGTTTTTACTCACAAGATGATGTGCTAAATCTCCATAAATTTATAATTGAGGGACTAAAAAAAATCGGTGCTCACATAGATGAATTTTTTATTTCACCATATCATCCATCATTTCCTGACAAATTTAAAAATCTTGCACATCTGAGAAAGCCAAGTGTAGGCATGCTTGAATTAGCTGAGTCTAGGTGGCAAATTGAAAAAAAGAGTAGCTTTTTAATCGGAGATAAAGCAAGTGATATTGAATGTGCAATTAATTATGGTATTAGGGGACATTTATTTGATAGTGGAAACTTACTAGATTTTATCAAAAGATCTGAAAATATTTAGAAATTTATTTAACAGAATAAATTTTTTTAAATGAATGTTTTATTTTTTTCTTTTCAGCAATATCAATTTGTTTTTGCCTTATAAGTGATGAAATTATTTTTTTTTCACTTTTTTCTTTTATACAGTATTTACAAGTAGCCCCTTTAACATACGATTTGAGTTTCATTTCTGCTTTTGTAATTGGATGTCGACATCCATAACATTGATCATGCGAACCTTTAATAAGATTTTTATTAATGGAAACTCTATTATCAAAAACGAAACATTCACCATTCCAGGTATTTGTTTTTTTATTTTTTTTATATTCTAAGTAATTAAGTATTCCACCATCTAATTGAGATACATTTTTATATCCTTTTTTTATTAAATACGATGAGGCTTTTTCACACCTTATTCCTCCAGTGCAGAACATCGCTATTGCTTGATTCTTATCTATTTTAGAATTTTCAATATAATCAGGAAAGTCTCTGAAAGATTTAGTATTTGGGTTATGTGCATTTTTAAATGTTCCAATACTTATTTCATATTCATTTCTTGTATCAATTATTAGATATTCATTATTAAAAATAATTTTATCCCAATCTTTTGGCAGTATATGCTTACCAGAAATTTTTTCTGGTTTAACTGATTTATTTCCGATAGTTACAATTTCCTTTTTTAATCTTATTTTAAGGCGATAGAATGGTATAAATTGACTTTTAGACGTCTTAAGTGAAAGTTTTTTTATTTTCAATATTTTTTTTAATTCTTTAATAACTAAATCTAAATTTTTTTTTGTACCTGAAATAGTTCCATTTATTCCTTCATTTGCAATTAAAATAGTTCCCAATATTAATTTTTTCTCAGAAAATTTATCTAGTTGAATTTTTATAGATTTAATATTTTTTAAATCTTTAAATCGATAAAAAGTATAAATATAGATTTTTTCTTTAAGCATATTAATACTCTACAGGTATTGGATCTAGTGAACGCCAAAGGTACCACGTTGCTATGGATCGGTATGGCTTCCATTTATCACCTATTTTTGAAACTTTGTCTCTATTAATTGGATAGTTTAAATTGTAAATCTTACACAAACCTTTTATCATTCCAATATCATCTAAAGGAAAAATATCAGCTCTACACAAATTAAATATTAAAAACATTTCTGC
>TARA_B100001057_G_scaffold102008_2_pt1 | contig 41261 bp, 37 predicted proteins | sample TARA_B100001057 | Tara Oceans TARA_B100001057 (sample SAMEA2621839) | marine metagenome | biome: marine biome (ENVO:00000447); feature: surface water layer (ENVO:00002042); material: "saline water (ENVO:00002010), including plankton (ENVO:xxxxxxxx)" | depth 5 m | reverse complement strand
GTTTGATTCCCAGTATTGGTATCTCCAAGTACATTCAAATGTTTCTAATGCTGTTACCTGATCATAGTTTAAGTCAACCTGACCTATGATAGTTGGAAACATACCTCTAAAAGTATAACTTTTAATTGTGTTACCATTTCTATCTAGGTGATCAACAAAAGCGTCAACCTGATAATCAACTGGGTTGTTTAACCCTTCGTTATCTGAATGATTGTTAATACCATTCGACCATCTTTCAATCGCATTTCTGATACCAAAGTCAGTATCATTAATGATAGTTGTACTCCAAGTTTGGAATGTTCTATCACCTGCCATATAGATAGGTCTACCACGGAAGTTTACAGCAATTTCTCCTAATTCACTTGTAGGTAGTATAGTTGATGAACATAAGAAAGCCATACTTTCTGTTTCACCACCAACTGCCGCATAACCAGGAAAAGGCATAGTTACTTTAAATTGGTTTTGTCTTGCTCCACCGCCTTTTAGTTTTGAGACAAAATCTGATACATTAGCCATAATTTATCTCCTATGCTCCTGCCACTTCACTAAACGCAACGCCTGTTCTAGTCGCTACAAAGTTTAGTTTGATGAAATTGATTGAACGATTTGGTTTGATAAAGATATCTGCCACAAATTCGTTTCTGTCAATAATATCACCCGTGTTGTTTGTTTCATCACAGACTACTGAAAAATCTGTAATACCTCGTCTACCTTGGATATCTCTAAGGAAAGGTTCTACTAGGTTTCTAAATTGTGCTCTTGTAAATTCGTCATTGAACTCAAAGAGTTGGAATTTAGCAGCCGTAGATATTGCTTTCTCTAATGTTAAGAATAATCTTCTTACATTAATTCTATCAAAGGCACTAGGTTTTGCTTGTGCTGTTTTATCACCAAACAAGACTGTGCCTTGTCCAGGGAATGTAACAACTGGATTTACTCTTGCTTTGTAGAGTACATCTCTTTGTGATTGGTTTGGATCAAATGCTAATTTTACTGCACCTCTAATCTGACCTCTGTTAAATCCAGCAGGTGAGAAGAATGGGTCAGCAACATTATCTGTTCTAGCACATAATCCCGCAATATCACCGTTTAATGGTACAAATCTGAATACATCATTGTACTTATCGTACATATATTTGTAACCACTATCAATGACAGCGTATGATGAACTTGATAAACCATCTGCAAAGTTTTTAACATTTTCAGTTGCAACGATTTCATTTGCCGCGTTTACAACATCTGCTCTCGCAGGTGAAATAAATGCCACACAATCTTTTCTTGCTTCTGCAATATCAATTACTTTTGTTGCGTGTGTGTCTCCAGTTGCGTCTGCCGCTGTAGCACCACCACCTTGAGATGGTCCGCCTATAAGTAAATTAATCTCTTGTGTTTCTGGATCACCAAACTTATCGTATGCTAATGCCATTTCACCAAGAGTTGGTTCATTATCAGTTGTACCTCCTGAAAGACTTGAACTAAAGATAGTAATACCTTGAGTACCAGTATTGTCGAAAGTTTGACCTACTTTTGAACTACCTGCGTTAGCAAGTGTACTTTCGTGGTCTAACCAATAAATGTATTCACTATTTGCATATAGGTAATCTACATAATAGATTGAACTACCTGTAGCACCTTTTGCATCTGAGGCTTGTGAAAGTCCCTCATGTGTTTCTAATATTGTACCAGCAGTACCAGTTATGCCGCCATCTTCATCAACTACAACGATATGTAGTTCATCATTTGAACCACCTGCATTTGATACATCATCAGAGGTTGTTGGTGCCGCACTAAAGTTGAAATGGTATTCCCAAAATCTTCTAAAATATGCGTTGTCTGCTACAGCGTGTCTTAATCCGCCTGTTTCAGTTGCACCAGTTGCCTGATTAAATCTTGCAATTGTAAGTGTGCCTGATGAATTACCAGTAACTTTGTAATAGAATCCAGAAGGTACAGCAGTAAAGTTACCACTTGTATCTCCAAATTCAATAATGTCGCCTACTTGGATCTTGTCTCCACCACCATCATCAATTGTGATAGCAGTATCGCCAATCGCCGCACTTGCGTCATTTACAAGGTTAGAACCTCCACCCGCACTTGAATATGCGTTTGAGTTGGTACACATAGATACTTTTAAATTGTTACCTTCAGTTCCTGCTTCTCTTGCTCCAAAAGAACCATTAGATGCTGAACCGTCAGAATAGTTGTTTAAGTAATGAGTAGTATTTTTGATTTGTAAGCCTGTACCATCAGAGGTAGCATTCTTATTACCTGTTACTGCTCTTACCACTTTAAGGGTGTTACCGTACTGTAAAAAGTTGGTTGCGCTAAAAAAGTATTCGAAGTTTGCGGCAGTTGGTTTCCCAAAAACTTCCACATATTCGTCTTCACTAGAGATAGTTACTACCTCATCCATCGGCCCTTTCTCACTAACAACCGCAATCGCACCAATACTGGTAGAGACTGCTGGGATTACATTAGTTAGATCCTTTTCCGTAACATTAACGCCCGGTGATACTAAAAAAGCCATCTTGTTTCTCCTTATTGTGTTTAAATTTAAACTCGTAACTATTTATAAATTACTAAATTTACCAACCTTTTATCTTGGACACAGGTGTCCATGTTGTACCGTATGGGTCTTTAAAACTTTCTGGTTCATTAAGACCATCATCAACAAAACCAAACGGTGCCATATCTTGTTCCATAAGATGTGATTGTTCATCAACTAATCGTTGTCTTATATCTTGGTCAGTTAACTCTTTGAAATATGTTTGATTTGATAACCATGCAAATATCACCAAACACATAACTAAATCGTCTGTACTACCTTCTTCAGCCTCGTACTTTTCTTTGCCTTTTAATATATATGTTGACAATTCTGCAATAATATCAAAGTCTTGTATGATAAACTTATCTGTTTCTATCATAGTCTTTAAGTTAGAACAACCTATCTTTTTAGTTGCCTTTGTTGTTCTTAATCCTAATTGAGATTGTTTGCCACTAAAACCTGTACCTGCAATCTGACCAGAACGACCTCTTTGGTTTACCATAATCATATTGTCATATTCTAAATCAAATTGTAAAGTATCTGCAACTTGTCCACCAATATCATTTACCTCTACTAATACCTCTGCCATATTATAACTCTTTGCAATCTTATGAATGATTTGTGGAAACAACATAGGTCTTATTTCATTGTTACGATATTTACCTACAACTTTATATGGTATGCGTGTTGCGTCTGTTACAACAAAAGCAGAATAATCATTTACGGTACCTCTTGCAACATCAACTGTAATTACATAACGGTGCCCTTTTTGTGGCATTTCGTATATATCTAGTCCTGCGTTTTGTTGTATAGGTGTAATGTGTGATAATGTTCTCAACTTTGCACTATTAATAAGAGTATCAACACTACCTAAAAACTCACATTCAAACTCCGTTCTAAATTGTTGTTCACTTGTATTCTTTATTGTTTCTTGTTTCCATTTTTCATCTCTACCTGGTACCTCTGACCAATGCACTTCTATTGGTTTATAACTATTTCTTTCATGTTGAGCATCATTCCATAATTTATAAAACATGTTCATACCATGTGGCGTAGATACGATCATAACTTTAGAACTTTTACCAGATGAGATTGTAGGATAAACTGAACTAAAAAATTGTTCCGCAATATTATTTGGTACATAAGCAAACTCGTCTAAAAATATTACATTGTAAGAACCACCACGCACGGCACTTGATGATGTTGCAGCCGCAAGTATCTTACTACCATTTTCTAATTCTAAACTACCTTTGTTCCAATTGATAACACCTTGTTGTAAAAATTTTGGTAAGTTTTCATATGCAAGTTGTAAACGACCTAACAAGTCTCTTGCCACTGCAGCCTTGTTTGCAAGTATGGCAATATTTACATTTGGATTAAAGATTGCATAATGTAATAAGTATGCAATAATTGTAGTTGACTTACCAGTCTGTCTTGGTAATTTACAAATTGTAAAACGATTATTATGAAATGTATCGACCATTTCTTTTTGAAAGTTATACATTTTAAATGGTTGTAAACCATGATCAAGTGTTACAATCTTTAGATAGGTAGTAATAAAATAAATTGGGTTATCTTGGCACCTAATAAATTCTTCTACTTGTTTTTTAGTGTACCTAGTCTTTTGGTTTGCAGCCTTAAGATTGGGGTTACCAAGATATGTTTTATTTTCCATTCTTCTTTATCAACTTTTGTAATTCTGCTGTTGACCCTACAAATAAATTATTCTCAACTTTATTAGGTACTTTCTTTGTTTCTTCACCTAACTTTTTCATCTTCTCTTGTAACTCTAAAAGTTTTTCTGTTACTTCACCAACATTCTTAATTAGTTGCCCTGCTACTTCGTATGTTCGTGGGTGCTCAGTTTCTTTTGCAAGAGTGAGAATACCATCTATTGCGTCTTGCCCTCTTTCAACTAGACTATACAAATTTTCTCTACTGTATTTGTAGTCGCTTGTAATATCTTCGTTTTCTTTAGGCCTAGGTATTACTGGTTTACTTTCCTCAACTTCAACTTTAGGTGTTATATCTAAAATTTCGTTGAGTTTATCCTCAACTTTTTTCATTAGTTATCTTTATCTGTACCAGAAGCAGGATCGTATTCATCAGCGTCTTGGAAGAAAGAGTGTGTTTCATTGAATCCAAAATTATCGTCAGCATCTGCTGTTGTTGGATTAGGTGTAACAACAATTCTTTGTTCTCTTTTTGCCACATTGACATTTGTATCTGTATATTGATCCACTTGTACTCTCTTAATAATTTTAGAACTTGTTACAGGTCCGTATAGATACATCTTTGCTGTAAAGTTTAGAGTGTACATAATAACTCGTCTTTCAGTAAAGTTACCATCGTAAGTATCTTCATATGATACATCATTTAAAACGATTGGTACATCACGCACTATTTCCATTGTTGGTAATACATTCAAACTAATTGTATAGTCTGGTTGAAACATTGGTAATATTTGTTCAACAATTTGTAATGCGTCTTCACTATTTTTTGCCATTGCAAATAAACTGAAACCTACATTGTATGGCACAGGCATATAACTATGTTGTAATGACTTACTATCTGCCCCTTTTACTTTTCTGAACTTTTGTATTCTATTTAATTTTCTTGGTGCGTCATATGTAAGTGTAGTCATTTCAAAACCTATACGAGGTAAAGTCAACGCCGTTGTCTTACCATCATCTGAGGTTCTAGCACTATCTTGTTCTAGTCTTACTAGAAATTTTTGTTTTGGGCCATATGCTAATGGCACTTTCATTTTTTGTATTACTTTACCAGTTGAGTTTTTACGATAAACATACATATCGTTAAACAGCGTACCAAACGCAACGACCGTCTTTCTTATCAACTCATGGTATTGGGCATCCTTAAACATTATTTACTCCTTGGGTCTCCAAATGGGTTATTTTCAGAAAAGTCGAATATATCATTATTAGGATCAAAGTCATCTAATCCTGCGGCAGCGTCAAAGGCTTTGTTATCAGCGTCTGTGCTTTCTGTCGCCAAGTTATCTGTTAATGCGTCTTCTAGTATTATATATTCGTTATAATCTGGATCATCTTCGTATAAGATATTATCACCATCTGTTTCGTCTACTAGGAACTCACCTGCTTCTGTCAATACTGCTTCTATATCACCTGAAATATTTTCAGTTAGTAGTGAACCTGAACTTGTTGTACCACTCTCTAAAGTTATTTGATTTTCTAGGACATCCATAGTAACTTGGTCAAGTTTGTTATCTATTTCTGCTAATCCAGTTTCAACACTTTCTGAAGCGTAATCCCATGTAGAACATTTTAATTTGAATATTGGCAAGTCTGATATTTGATACATTGGGTCCTCGTCCTCAACGAAATCAATCTGCCAAAACTTTTTGAATAAAGGCATGTATATAACATCACCTTCTCTTGGTCTATTAAATGTAAGTGTGTTTGATGGTTGGTCAACTAATAATTCAAATGTTCGTCTTGCAACGACATAAGTTATTTCGTCTTTCATGTCCAACCCAAACTTACCAATCAAGTCGCCTTGACCAGCAAAACCATTTACTTCTTCGACATACATTTCAATCATGTATTCGTCAGTAAACTTATCTGTGGTATTACCTAGTATACCATCTTCAAATAGATTTTCTCTAGGCATGTAATGAACATCATGCCCATAAATCTTTAATTGTTCGATTATTAAATCTTCGTATAGATTTTTTTCTGAACGAGTACCTTGTGAAAAATATGTACTTCGCATTTTAACCCATCATGTAATTGGGTGGTAACTCGTAACTTAATTGTATCTGTTCTTCTAATTTGTTTATTTCTTCTTGCGCTTGTGAATAGATTTGTTCACCATTCATTTGAACACCACCTAACATAGCGACACCTTGAAACTTACTTAAATTAGTACCCCATTGTTTTTTGATTAATTGTATTAGGTATTTCTTTAAAAAGATATCATCAAATATATCTGTAAATGTTGATGGATCTAGTTTTCTATAACATTCGATAATAATAAAATCACCAGCGTCAACATCATTTGACCAGTCCATATCTATGTATAGTCTATTCTTATGTTGATTAAATCTGATTGGTCTTTCACCTACAAGAATATGGTCTAACATATCTAAATGTCTTAAGGTCATATCGTAGTGAATAATTGATGTAGATGAAAAATCGTATAAGTCGTTTAGTCTTAATTGATATCTTACATCAAACAAATTTAGATTTGCTTTATCTGTAAAATCAAATAGTCTTGTAACTGAAACAACACTAGATGGCATTGGTATATAGTTTTTGCCTTCTACGAAACTGGCAGTAACTGTACTGTCTGCCGTATCTGTTACTGTGGATAATGTCTCATTAGTTTTTGCCCTAGTTATATCGTCTGCTGTAACTTGATATTTTAAATACATTCTCTCAACACCATCATAGTGATATTGAGCAAAGTATTGTAACGCCTCGTCAATACGGTCCTCTACCTGATCATCTTCTACATTTATTTCGATTACAGGTTTACCTAATGCTCGAAGGCAATATTGTTTAAGGGTCTCTCTAGTCGTTATTGGGTTATTTTGTGCCATATTATAGTCCTTATGAGACTATTTATAAGGAAAATAACTTAATATCTTACAACTACTCTATCGCCTGAAGCAGGTGCCGCGTCTAGGGTTAATGTAGTACCAGAAATTGTAAAGTCCTCAGTAGGTTCTTGTACAACCCCGTTGATTGTTACCAAGAATTGGTTTACATTATATCCTGAAGCAATTGTAACAGTTGTGGTAGATCCATCACCAGCTAGTGTTGCTTTGTTGGCACCAGAAGACACTTTAAAAGTTTCGTTTGGTATGCTAACTGTTCTATCTGCTGTAGGGTCTATTACAGTAAGAGTTGTTTCAAAACTGTTTGCTGTACTACCTTCAAATACAACATTACCACCTAGATTTATGCCTGCATTGAAAGTTGTTTCCCCTGCCGCACTACCATCTATTGTTACGAAAGTTGTATCCGCACTACCGTCAGTACCTTTGAAGATAATATCTGTGTCATTACCTTGAGCGTCTATTGTAATATTACCAGAAGTTGTGGTTACATTTACAGCCGCGTCCCCAGCAGTAAAGTCATCATATGCTAATGATATACCACCTTGCATGTAGGTCTTAACAGTTGTAACATTGGTCATACGCATTGTACCACCATCGTTAATTAAGATACCATCACCATCTGCTAATGCAGTTGTGCCTCTACTTGTACCACCGTCAATTAAATTAATCTCTGCAGGTGTAGCACTAATTTGATCTGTACTTGCAGCCGCAAAAGGTTGTAATGTACCACCTATGTTCGCAAGATTAATTGTTCTATCTGCTGTTGGGTCAACAACACCTAATGTTGTTTCAAAACTATCTGCCGTAGAACCTTCAAATATGAAACTACCAGTTGTAGTAGTATTACCAGTAATCGCTGGTGTAGCAATTGTAGGACTTGTTAAAGTTTTATTTGTTAATGTTACCGTATTATCAGTACCAACAAGAGTTGTAGTATCTGCAGGTAATGTGATTGTTATGTTACCAGAAAAGTCTGAATGGGCAGGTGCCGTTAATGCCGCATAGTGGGCATTTGAACTTTCACAATACATTCTAATAGCAGATTGAGCACCATCGTTTTTAAGGTCAATCAAACCAGTAGTAAAAGTTATTCTATCGTTACCACCAAGTCTAAAGTCTATTTGGTCATCAGCACTTGCAGTAATTGATGTATCAGCGTCAGCGTCTAATATTAACTCACTGCCGTTCATGTCTATATTACCAGCAATTAATATTGATGATCCTGAAAGTACATTGAAAGTATTGGCAGTAAATGTGAAATCGTCAGCGTTTGCAATCTTAATATCAATCTGATCGTCTGTACTTGCATGAATAGAAGTATCAGCGTCTTCGTCTAATATTAATTCACTACCATTTAAATCAAAAGATTTTAATTGTAATGCAACTGTACCACTATCGTTAGGTAAGTTGATTGTTCTATCTGCTGTTGGATCAACTACATTTAAAGTTGTTTCAAAAGAGTCCGCAGTAGAACCCTCAAATATTACACCACCAGTTAACTCAACATTTGAGAATGCCGCAGCCCCACCACCGGTTACATCTGTTAGAAATGCAACGGTACCAGAACCGTTTTGAAATGTAATTGTTCTATCTGCTGTTGGGTCAACAACCGCAAGAGTTGTTTCAAAACTGTTTGCAGTAGCACCTTCAAATACAACTGAACCAGTTGTTGTAATTGTATCTGATTGTAAAGTACCAGCAAAAACTACATTTGCACCTGAGAAAGTTGCCGCAGTAGTTGTGCCAGATTTTATAATTAAGTTGCTTGAATTGTTTGTTAATGAAGCGAATTGTGAACCACCATCTAATAATAGTACATCACCGCCATCAGCGTCAACTTTAATATCTCCAGGTGCGTCAAGTGTAACATCTGTAGCACCGTTAAGTACAAAATCTAAAGATGTAGTGCCACCTGTTTTCAATGTGATATTATTACCAGCAGCGTCTAAATTAATGTCAGTTGCCGCGTCTAATGTAATAGTAGAACCTGAATCAATTTCTGTAATTACAGGTGTTGTTAAAGTTTTATTTGTTAAAGTATCAGTTGTATCTCTACCAACTAACTGTGTGGTTGCGTTTGGTATTGTAACTGTTCTATCTGCTGTTGGATCTTCTACTGTTAAAGTTGTTTCAAAACTATCTGCTGTAGAACCCTCAAAAGTAAATGAGTTTGTTACATCAATAGTTGAGGAATCAATTGTAGTAGTTGAACCAGAAACTGTTAAGTTACCTGCAATGGTAACATTTGCACCAGACATTGTGATTGCAGTAGTAGGTGTAGAACCTGATTGGATTCTTAAATTACCACCGTTGTTATTCAATGCACCAAATGTAGTGCCACCATCTTTTAATGTAATGTCTGCCCCATCAGCGTCTAAAATAATGTCAGTAGCGGCGTCTAAAGTTATAGAACCAGTACTATCTATTTCAGCGATAACAGGAGTTGTTAATGTCTTGTTTGTTAATGTGTCAGTAGTATCTCTACCAACAAGAGTTGTTGTTGCGTCTTGTATAGTTACTGTGCGATCAGCAGTTGGATCTGCAACCGCAATAGTAGTTTCAAAACTGTCTGCTGTATTACCTTCAAATATTAACGGACTTGCATTACTAAAGATACCTTGTGTTGCCGTTACTGTACTTGATGAAGTGATTGCACCAGAAGCCAATGTACCTGCAAAAGTTACATTTGATCCTGAAAAAGTTGCCGCGGTAGAAGCGGAAGATGATGATTTAATAATTAACTCACCACCAGATTGTGTAAATCTACCAAATTCTGTTCCGTCGTCTTTTAAGACGATATCTGCTCCACCAGCGTCTAAATTAATATCCGTTGTTGCGTCTAATGTGATAGTAGATCCACTATCTATTTCTGCAATAACTGGTGTTGTTAAAGTTTTATTTGTTAAAGTTTGAGTAGCACTATCAGAAACTAACGCAAAACCACCTGCCGTAGAACCATCATGGATTCTGATAGTATCTAGTGTGGTATCTACACTAATCTCACCTACAGCACCTGTAAAACTGTTATTTTGAGAGGTAGTACCTCTTCTAAATTGTAGTTGCGTTGGCATTTGTTGTCTCTCCTATTATCTAATCTCTATCTATTTATAACATTTTTCTATGCGACACTACCTAAATCTACCGTAACACTTGAACCTTTAGGATTCATCATATCGTAAGATGTGCCTGTGATAACACCAAAAGCGTCTGTAATACTTTCAAATGGACTTTCACCACCTGCCAAGTCAGCGTTACCACTTGCCGCAGGGTGAATAGTCGTTGTAGAATTATCAAAGAATACATCTGTGGTTGTTGCGATAGTGCCTGTACTTGTTGGTAAAGTTAAAGTGATATCAGCACTTGGATTACCTGGTGCAAGTGTAGTCTCAAAACTATCCGCACTTGATCCTTCAAATATTAAGTTTGTTGAAATAGTACCATTAAAGGCAACAGTATCAGTTGCCGCGTCTCCTAGTGTGATTGTACCACCATTAAATGTTGTTGTACCAGTAACTGTTAAGTTACCTGCCACCGTGGTATTTGCACCACTCATTGTCATATTGGTAGTAGATGAACTACCAGATTTTATTTGTAATTCACCACTATTGTTTGTAAATCTACCGTATTCAGTACCACCGTCTTTGAGTATTACATCAGCACCGTCAGCGTCTATGTTTACATCACCTGCACTATCTAAAGTTATAGATGAACCAGTAATATTTGTAATGACTGGATTTGTTAAAGTCTTATTTGTTAATGTGTCCGTAGTATCTTTACCTACTAAAGTGTCAGTTGCGTTAGGTAATGATATTGTCCTATCTGCTGTTGGGTCTACTACCGTTAATGTAGTTTCAAAACTATCTGCTGTAGAACCCTCAAAGATAACATTACCAGTTGTGGTAGTGTTACCTGTAATTGCAGGTGTTGTTAATGCAGGACTTGTTAATGTCTTGTTTGTTAAAGTATCAGTTGTTGCTTTACCAACTAATGTATCACTACCAGAACTTGGTAAAGTTAATGTGATATCAGCAGATGGGTTACCTGGTGTAAGTGTAGTTTCAAAACTATCGTCTGTACTACCTTCAAAAACAAGATTACCTGTAATTGTACCACCAAATGCAACAGTATCACTTGCACTATCACCTAATGTAATTGTAGAACCGTTGGCAGTTGCGTCTCCTGTTACTGTTAAATTACCTGCGATAGTAGTATTCGCACCTGACATTGTAAGGTTTGTTGTTGCACTACTACCTGATTTGATTTGTAATTCACCAGAGTTGTTTGTAAATCTACCAAACTCTGTCCCTGCGTCTTTTAAAATTATATCTGCCCCATCAGCGTCTAATGTAATGTCGCCTGCGGAATCTAATGTGATTGTACTACCATCTATTTCTGTTATAATAGGTGTAGTTAATGTTTTGTTTGTAAGTGTTTGTGTACTTGCAAGACCTACCAAAGTATCTGAGGCACTTGCAGGTAGTGTTATTGTAATATCTGAACTTGGATTACCTGGTGTTAATGTTGTTTCAAAACTATCAGCACTTGATCCTTCAAATACTAAACTGCCTTGAATTGTACCACCAAATGTAACTGTATCACCAGCAGCGTCCCCTAAAGTAATATTACCATCACCTTCAGTTGTACCGGTAACAGTTAAGTTACCTGCAATAGTAACATTCGCACCACTCATAGTCATGGCGGTTGTTGTACTTGATGATGACTTAATAACTAATTGACCACCTGAGTTTGTAAATCTACCAAACTCTGTTCCTGCGTCTTTTAAAATAATATCAGCACCGTCAGCGTCTAATACTATGTCTGCCGCACTATCTAATGTAATGTCGCCAGAAGCAGTTGAAAATCCACTACCAAATTCTATGGCATTACCTGCCGCATTTACTTTTAAGACTTGACCAGCACTGCCTAATGATGATAACCCTGTACCACCATGTACATGTCCTACTGTTTCGCCTGATTGAAATTCTGCAAGTCCCGTGGCATTACCACTACTATCAAAGACCGTACGAATTGGAACTTTATCTGTCATGTTACTATTTATATCCTTTTACTTTAAAACAGGAATATTACCTCTTCCTGTGCGGTCAATGCTGAACCGTCTTGTTTAGTGAAGGCTCTAAACACATAGTTAAGATTACCTGAAGCCGCAAACTGAAAGTTTACATTGGCAGTATTTAAATTACCTTTCTTAAAAAATGGCACAACTCTTATCGCTTTACCTGTACTTTCTTGGGCCTTTGCGATTGCAACTGTACCAACTTTAGAACCTTCTGGCAAAGTTGCACCTGCCGCAGATATGGCAATACTACCAGAACTATCTGAACTAATTGTTGCACCACCTAAGTCAATCGTACTTGCACTTACAAATAATGTTCGCCATCTTAAACTATCAGAACCAAGATCGTATGTATCATTTGCCGCAGGTAAAATATGTGAGTTAACTCTTGCATTGAAAACAACTGTATCTGAGGTTGCGTCTCCTAAAGTAACATTACCAGTAGTTGCAAGTGTAGTGAATGAACCTGCTGCCCCACCACCTGTTACATCAGTTAAGAATGCCAGAGTGCCACTACCATCTTGTAGTGTGATTGTTCTATCTGCTGTTGGATTTGTAACTGTTAATGTAGTTTCAAAACTGTTCGAACTACTACCTTCAAAAACAATTGAACTATCAGATAAATTTAAACCTGATATTGTAGGACTTGTTAATGTCTTATTTGTTAAAGTGTCAGTAGTTGCACGACCAACAAGTGTGTCTGTAGCATTTGGTAATGTAAGTGTTCTATCCGCAGTTGGGTCTGTAACTTGTAATACAGTTTCAAAACTGTCTGCTGTGCTACCTTCAAAAGTTAATGTGCCACCTACTGTTAAGTTTGTAATACTTGGACTTGCGTCTAGGGCAATAGCAATATTATTATCACTTACAGTTGTTGTAATATTACTACCACCTTCAAAGTTTAGTGTATCTGTCGCCAAAGAAACAGTATCGTTTGATCCACTATCTGCACCAACAGTAAGTGCCGTAGTAATACTGGCAGTTGAAAGAGATGTTACAAGTCCTTTTGCATTAGCAGTTATAACTGGTATAGCAGTTGAACTACCTGTGGCACTTGTATCTGAATTTACAGTTGCAAGAGTAACCGCACCACTTGATGATACGGTAGCGTCCCCACTAAACATACCATGAGTTATAACAGTACCAGTTGCATTTGGTAAAGTGATTGTTCTATCTGCTGTTGGGTCTGTTACTGCTAGAGTTGTTTCAAAAGAGTCCGCAGTAGAACCTTCAAATATAATTTCATTAATATTTGGACTTGTTAAAGTTTTATTTGTAAGTGTCTCTGATCCTGTCAATGAAACAAAACTATCACCTTGTAATCCTGCATTGAACTCACCAAGAGTACCAGTAAATGTTCCTAAGTCATCAAGGTCTATGTGTAGCGTATTGGCATTACTATTAATTGTTTTGTTTGTTAATGTATCAGTTGTTGCCTTACCAACAAGTGTATCACTAGCACTTGACGGAAGCGTTAGTGTAATATCACTTGACGGATTGCCTGGTGTTAAGGTTGTTTCAAAACTATCGTCAGTAGAACCTTCGAAGACTAGAGAGCCTGTAATGGTACCAGATAATGCGATTGTATCAGTTGCGGCATTACCAAGTGTGATTGTACTACCTTGTGTTGATGATGTACCAACAACTGTTAAGTTACCTTCTACTTGTACATTTGCACCTGACATTGTAAGAGCGGCACTAGAACTTGAACTTGATTTAATAACAAGTTGCCCACTTGAATTACTAAATCGACCAAACTCTGTTCCGTCATCTTTTAAAATTATATCTTGTTCACCTGCGTCTAATATAATGTCAGTAGCCGCGTCTAATGTAATACTACTATTACTATCAATCTCAGCAATTACAGGTGTTGTTAAAGTTTTATTTGTAAGTGTATCAGTTGTATCTTGTCCTACTAAAGTTGTAGTTGCGTTTGGTAATGATACCGTTCTATCTGCCGTTGGATCTACTGTGGTTAAAGTTGTTTCAAAACTATCCGCACTTGATCCTTCAAATACTAAAGCATTCTGTACTTCTATTGTAGAACTATCAACCGTAGTAGTAGAACCTTGTACAGTAAGATTACCTGCTACTGTAACATTACCTGCGGCAGTTACATTTGCACCACTAAATGTTAATGCAGTTGTAGTGCCAGATTTTAAAATTAAATTACCAGATGAGTTTGTTGCACTACCAAAAGTTGAACCATCATCTTTGAAAAATATATCTCCGCCACCTGCGTCTAATGTAATGTCTTGTACAGCGTCTAACTCAATACCACCTGTACCAACTATCTCAGCAATTGTAGGTGATGTAAGTTGTTTGTTTGTTAAAGTTTCACTACCAGTAAGAGAAACAAAACTATCACCTTGTAATGCAGTATTGAACTCACCAAGTGTGCCTGATAAAGTATTACTATCTAAATCTATACTTTTATTTGTAAGTGTTTCACTACCTGTTAAAGAAGCGAAACTATCACCTTGTAGTCCTGCGTTAAACTCTGCCAGTGTACCAGTGAATGTACCTAAATCATCTAAATCAATATGTAAGGTATTTGCATTACTATTGATTGTTTTATTTGTAAGTGTTTGTGTTGACGCTAAACCAACTAAAGTATCTGAAGCACTTGATGGTAAAGTTAAAGTTATATCTGAACTTGGATTACCAGGTGTTAATGTTGTTTCGAAACTATCGTCAGTAGAACCCTCAAAAGTTAAACTACCTGTAATCGTACCACCAAAAGCAATAGTGTCAGTTGCGGCGTCTCCTAATGTTAAAGTACCACCATTAAATGTTGTTGTGCCTGTTACTGTAAGATTACCATCTACTGTAGCGTTACCTTCCATGGTAACAGCAGAACCAGACATTGTAATTGCGGCAGTAGATGAACTACCAGATTTAATTACTAACTCGCCAGATGTATTTGTAAATCGACCAAATTCTGTTCCATCATCTTTTAAAATTATATCTGCTCCACCAGCATCAAAAGTTAAATCTGCTGAACTATCTAATGTAATACCTGCACCAGTAATATTTGTAATGACTGGACTTGTTAATGTTTTATTTGTAAGTGTTTCTGAACCTGTTAGTGAAACAAAACTATCACCTTGTAGTGCGGTATTAAATTCTGCTAATGTGCCTGATAAAGTATTACTATCTAAATCTATTGACTTGTTTGTAAATGTAATTGTGCCAGAGGCGTCTTGTGTATCAATATATGCCTTAAGACTTTCACCAGAATGTATTGATGTAGATGAAGCACCTGCAAGTGTATCACTATCAATAGGTGTTGCACCAACAAAGTTACCACCTTCAGATTGTATCTGAATAAAAGTACCTGTTACGGTAGAATTAATTGTTGTATCTGTTAGTGAAGCAAGAGTAGTAACATTGGTAACGGCACCACCTGCCGCAGGCACTTCAACTGAAACCTGTTGTGGACCAGCAGAATTAGTCGAAGTAATCTTCGCTTTTTTCTTGTTTGAATTTGATACTCTACCCTTTAATGCCATACAACCCCTAGTATAACACTATTTATATAGATTTATCTGGTAGCGTTTGGACTAACTGTTACAATTCCTTGTATTACACGGGTAATTGAACTATCTGAGGTTTTTGTTAATTCTACATCATACACATATCTACCTTCTTCTAATGCGGCAGTTTGTGTAGGCGTAAGTGAGATAGTAATTTCGCCTGTTGTTCTATCGTCTGCAAAGGCAACAGTAAAAGTGGCACTAGCACTTGATGAACTATAAGACTTTCTTATTTGAGACGCACCAGTATGACCAGTTGTATCAAATAGGGAATCATCATCATTGAATACCGTAATGGTACTTGTAAATGTTGCCCCTTGATCTATGAGTAAGTTTGCTATTGCAGCCATAAAGACTATTTATCGTCTTTTGGTTCTTCTTTCGCTGTATCTACTGTTATTTCTTTTGGTATAGTAGTTTCGTAATATTTCAACAATACATCTATCTTTTCTATTTCTAGTTGATGTTTTAATTTAGATTGTTGTAATATCTGATATTGTTCCGCATGTAATTTACCTTTTGGCGACAATGCGTCCATATCTATTGTATCAACTTTTTTTTCTTCAGCCATTATCTTGCTCCTCTAATTTTTTTTCTCTTGCTTTGATCATCTTATCATCTACCACATTAGATGGTGATCCTTGTTTTGTTGGGTCAAACTCGACATCATCATTAGGCATGCCAAACAATCTATTTAAATCTAGTATGCCAGGACCTACATAACAGTTATCTCTTATTAACCATCTTACAGATAATCTAGCAATATTTGGTTTTGTAAATGCTTGACCTCTGTGCATATCAGTACATGGAAAACAAACTACTCTACCATGTTTAAATGGCACAGTTACATTTTGTGTTTCATTTATAAAATGACCACCAATATCTTCACCATGTAAATCTTCGTCTGCCAACATCATTATATACGACCAGTCATCTGGGTGTACACTATCTGTATGGTCTGTGCCTTCCATGCCCATAAATTGTATGTTAGTGGAAATCAATCGTAATACAGGTAATTGTTTCATTCGCGCCGCAATTTGATATACTGGGTCTAATAATTGATTTGCTAATTCGTAGTTTGCTTGATCGTAATGTATGACACTTAAATTGTGTCTTTCAAATAATGTGCTACCCATTAATTTATGATTGCCTTTATGACCATAAGGCCATGTATGACGACCTGCAATATTATTTGATTTACAATTTGATTCGATTATTTTTTGTGATAGTTGCCTTAAATATAAGTCATCAAATATATCGTCAAAATATTTCATAATAATCCTTTCAGTGTGTTCTATTGAACACTAATACTTATATTACTTAATAAAAGTAACTGTTTGGGAATTCACTTGGAAAGCAGGTGATTGTGCGTTACCATTTTGTGAAGTACCATACTGTAACTGTATTGATGGTGAGTTAGAGTTGGTAGTGTAATGACCAAAGAAAGTATTTGTACTATTTGAAGCAGCAGATGATTGACCACTAAAAGTTGTTGGTAAAGATCCACCACCTAACCCGTAAGGGCCAGTTGAACTTGATGAGGTTCTACTTAATTGGTTAAGTGAAATGTTAGAAGAAGTATAAGAGTAGTTGTATGAACCAATATGGTTACCTGCTCTTAATTGACCAAATGTCCATGCAAAGTTAAACAACCCACTACCAGTTGGTATAGGTGAAACAGAAGCAGTTGATGAACTTGATTGTCCGTGACCACCTGTGTTTAATGTAACATTACCTGGAGATACAGTTGAAATAGTAAGTCCGCCAGCAGTACCAAATTCTAATGCGGTACCACCGTCATTAACTTTAATTGCCTGTCCACCAGTACCCAATGATGTAAGTCCAGTACCACCTTTTGATACAGATAATGTACCTAATCTTGCTTCAGCAAGAATACCTGATCCAATATTTGCCGCGTTTGTTGTATCTGTAGTTGCACTCGCAGCCAAACCTGTTAGTTTTGAATCGTCAATAGCCGCAGATGCATTGACATCAGCATCTAATATTGTTCCATCAGTAATCTGATTTGACTTAATTCTAGTAACCATCTTTTACTCTCCTATATTAGTATTTATACAAAAAATACTTTCAAATTAAAATTTAATATCTTACTACTACTCTATCCCCACTGGCAGGTGCCGCGTCTAGTGTAATAGTCGTCCCTGAATATGTAAAGTCCTCTGTAGGTTCTTGGTCTACCCCATTGATCGTTACAAAGAACTGATTAACATTGTAACCACTACCTACCGTAATAGTTGTAGTTGATCCATCTCCAGCAAGCGCTGCCTTATTTGCATATGAATTAACTTTAAATGTCTCGTTAGGTAATGTAATTGTTCTATCCGCAGTTGGATTTACTACTGTTATCGTAGTTTCAAAACTATCAGCACTACTACCTTCAAATACAATTGAACTATCTGTTAATGATAAACCTGAAACAAGTGGTGATGTTAAAGTTTTGTTTGTTAATGTATCAGTTGTTGCCTTACCAACAAGTGTATCAGTTGCCGCAGGTAATGTAACTGTAATATTACCACCAAAATCTGCGTGAGCAGGAGCAGTCAGAGCAGCGTAATGTGCGTTAGAACTTTCACAATATAATCTTACAGCAGATTGAGAACCACTGTTCTTAACCTCTATCAAACCTGTTGTAAATATAATATCAGTATCACCAATTAATTTAAAATTTATAGTATCGTCTGAATTTGCATGTATAGAGGTATCGCCATCAGCGTCTAAAACTAATTCTGTTCCGTTCATATCAATTGACGCTTCTTGTAATGCTACCGTACCTGTTGCGTTTGGTAAAGTAATTGTTCTATCTGCTGTTGGATCTGTTACTGCTAAAGTTGTTTCAAAACTATTGTCAGTAGCACCTTCATAGACTAAACTACCACTACTACCTATTGTGATTGAACCAGAAAGAGAACCACTAAATGAACCACCGTTGATTGTAGGTGATGTTAAAGTTTTATTTGTTAGTGTTTCAGTTGCCGTAATTAAAGATACAGTACCAGTTGCATTTGGTAATGTGATTGTTCTATCTGCTGTTGGATCTGTAACAGCGATTGTAGTTTCAAAACTGTTTGCAGTAGCACCTTCAAAAGTAATTGTTGGTGAAACTAATGTTTGATCAGTAAATAAGTTTGCCGCAGTTATTGCTCTTAATTGTCCAGTACCTGTATCAACCATAATGAACTCGTCATTACTTGCCGGGCCTGCATTTAAGTTTGTTTGTGCGGTAATTGTTGAAGCAGAAAATCCAGCAACCTCTGCCTCTAACTCGTTCATCGCCGCAACCAAGTTACTCGCACTAATAGAAGAACTTAATTGTGCGATATCACCAAAGTCCGTCGCTGATAAAGTGTTAAAGGTAGTCCTTAACTGTTCTATCGTTGCGTCTGCTGCTACTTGTCTTGCTGCCATTTACTTACCATTCCTTTTAAAATTTCTTTTATTTCAAACATTTCTGCTTTTAATTTATTTATATCTCTCACAGCATTTCTCAAATCGTTTTGACTTGCTCTTGCCTCATTTATTCTTTGTACATGTACAGCGTAGGCACTTCTATCAGTATTGATAATAGCACCAGATCGTGTGTCTCTTACGATTGTTCTATGACCTTCTACTTTTAGAATACTCATTATACTGCCAATGCAATCCCTCTCATATCTGTTATTCTTGGTGGATATGCAGGGTTTGTACCTTTCATTACAATCTTAATTTTAAAAGATGTAAATTCATTTATACTATTTTCATTGAACTCATAATCAAAGAAATCTGATTTGAAATTATCTGAATAAGGTGATTGACTTCTACCTTCAGCAGATATTGCCACATTTGCTTGTGTCATTTGTACATAAGGTATATCTTTCATTTCTCTATCATCATCTATACCTTTTACTTTTCTAAACACTTCGATTGAAGATGTTGGGAAAACACTTGCCGCAATTCTTAAATCTAATGCTGTAGATGGATTATCTAAACTTATTTCTCTAGTTACATATTTTGCACCTGCACTACCACCAGTTGGATCTGTTTCTGCAACGAATCCAGTTGTGTTACCAGATGTTGGACTATCTAGTCTGTTATGTATTGCATATAAACTTGTTCTACTTAAATCTATAACAGGACTTACATTTGCATTTGTTGATGACAATGTGATATTATAGAATAATGATTTAACACTTGACAAATGAGTTGTTTCGTTTATAGTTGATAATACTGCCTTTGCACTTGTAAAGTAGAAGTTATCATTTGGTACAATACTTGTAAATGAACTGTCTGTACTATATGCTGTTTCACTACCATGTACTGATTGAGTAGATGTAGTTTTGATACTATGAACTGAGGTAGTATCTGGGAAGTTTAACATACCAATCTTAGGCATTACACTTTCAAATGCTCTATCTTGTGTTGCTACTACTGCCGTGCCACCTACACTACCAGTTGATGTTGCAGGATCACCACTTAATGTAATAGTGTATGAATCCTCAGTAACATTACCAATATCGTGTGTGCCATTAATTACACTACCTTGAATACCATTAAAGTCAGTTGTTGCGCCAAGACCAGAAATTGTAACTTTACTTGGTTTACTATCTGTCATGCCATGATGTTTATGATTGATCTTAATTATATTAGGGTTACCACCAAACGCACTACCACTACCAGAAGTAGAGTTTGTTTCGATTGGATTGTTTTCTAATGTCTTACTTGCCAAAGCGTCATTTGTCATTTCAAAAGTACCAGTAGTATCAGTTGTAAAGTCTGCTTTGTGTAAAGTCATTTTCAAATCTTCCATTTGATCATCTGTCCATAGTGTTGCATTTTGTGATCTGAATAATGAACCAAATAAAGGTTGTGTAGTAACTCGTCTAGTGCCACCAACATCAGTATCACCTAATCTACTTACCCACGCTTTATATTTTTGACTATCTGGTTTTAGAACAATCGCATATTCTTTACCACCTTGTAAATATACAGGTGATGGGAATGTTACAGTAGTTGCTGTTGCAGCCGTTGATGATGTATTTACATCTGCTGCCGCAACTGTAACCTCAGAGAATGGTAAAATTCTTTGACCAGGTCTGCTTTCAATTGTTTCAACTAGATATACTTTGATTGGTATTGTACTATCTTTTTCTTCAAAGAATAAATCTACTTTGGTTAAGAATATACCTTCTATGTTTTCTACTTTGAATGATTGTGCTAATGGGTCTGGATTATTTGGTGGTCCTTGTTCAATATTAATACCAGCATTTATTCTATCTACTGTTCTTCTTACTTCGTTTTCTGTAACAGTGGTAGAACGAATAATTGGCACTCTAGTGGATTCAATTGTTTCTTGTTTTGTCATTTGCAAACCACGAGCAGTAAATTTGCCATCAGCAAAAGTATCAACATCATCATCTATTTTACTATTAGTAGTTGAACTTGTCAATCTGAATATTCTATCACCTGTTCTAAATCTGTTAGCGTCAGTATTTGGTAATGCAAAAGTACCTGATATAGTACCAACACTACTTGTAATTAGATTACCACCTGCAACCCCACCGTCTGGCGTTACAAAAGTTGATATATTTACATTGTCAAAGAATGGGAAAACTTTAGTATTAGGTTTCATTCTTGTTGCTGTAAATGAAATTGTTTGAGAACGAATAAATGGTATGAAAGATATGTCAACTATCTTATCACCAAATGATTGTCTTTGTATATTTGAACCTGCAATCTCTCTGGTAATACCTGTTCTTGTTCTACTTGTAACTGTGCCACTTACACTTGCACTAGCAGTTATGTTACCTTGGTTAGTTGAACTACCTTGCGACCATTGACCTGACCAGTTAGTCTGCCAGTTATTCCAAACTGTACCTAAACTATTTGTACCACCTGCAAGAGCGGTCATTGTGTCAAATAAATTATTATCGTTTACAATTAAGTCTGGTCTTCTTTCTGTTTCGTACCACTCATCTAAATCTGGTGTTAATGCAATATCACCTTGATATTGAAATACCAAGAATGGATTACAGTTTACACTTTTAGTTGCATATGGGTTTTTGATAAACTCACTTGATGTATATGGTAGTGTAATTAAATCACCAGTCTTTTGATAACCTAAAGTTGTTCTCTCAGCGTCAGTATCATTTGCCGCTTTCTCAATTAACTTAACTTGATCTGTGTGGTGTTCTGGTCTTAATTCACCTTCGCTCATATCTACTGAACATCTATACTCAGCAGAAAGAACATCACCAATATTATGACCTTTAAAACTATCTACAATAATACCATTTTTAAATCTATCAAGTCCAGTTGCCGCGTCTTGTATTTGTGTATTGATCGCTTGTTGTTCTAATAAACTTAATTGTGTATAGTATTCTATATTTTTAATTCTTTGTTCTAACTTACCAATGTCTCTCATTGTGTAGCGTCTATTATCTACTGTGGTAATTTTTACATCACTTGTATTGAAAGTAAATGCTGGCAAGTTTAAGTAGTATAATGCCATAGCGTCATCAAATGGTTCTGGTCTTTGTGGATCTATTGCAGGCGTACCTTTTGCCTGTTTGAATAAACCATCTTTAGTAATGAAGATACCATCTATTCTACTTAAATGAAACTCAAAGTCTAGTGTTGCGTCTGAACCAGGTTTAGGTATATCAACTGCTGATGAACCACCACCTGTATAATTTTTTGCACCAATACTATCTACTGCACCAAACCCTATAACGCCACTATCATTAGCAACCATTGGTCTAAAGTCTAATGCGTCTCTTAATTCTATCTTACCTTTTGTTGGACTATCAAAAGATGGTATTGCGTCATAATCAACAACACCTGAATAACTATCAACTGAAAAATAATCACCACTACCATGTGTAAAGTGTGAGAATGTAATTAATAATCTACCAGTAGGTGTTTGTGCACCATCTTTTCTTACAATACGACCTATGTCGTAGTAACTATCTCTTTGTCCATTATCTAATGTAAATCTGTCTGTGATATCAGTATGACTTGTTGTCGCTGCCGTACTGAAATCTGGTGCCATAAAGACACTCGTTAATGCGAAGATATCACCCTTACTTAAACTAATTGTTTTTTCTTCACAATTTGCTTGAGTTGATATCGCTGTTGTCGCACCTGTTACTAATGCTTTTGATTTTTCGTTTGCAATACTTCTTGTTATAGTTGCAATTAATTTTACTTTTGCCGTAGCAAAGTTAGCACCTAAGTCAACTTGTATTTGTCTACCAGATGGACTACCAGTTAGTGTGAACTTACTATCACCTTCATGGTTATTACCAGAAAGAGAAACGATATCACCAACCGCACCATCACTTGACCCTGCGGTCATTATTGATAGTGTATAATCTGCTTCGCTGTGTGCGTTAAATGTTTCATTTGCACCAGCACTAAATGTTGCCTGACCAGATGATGATAAAGTCTCAACGAATTGTCTTCTTACTTTATGACTTGTATCTGTAATACCTGCATTGTCAGTTGTCTTTAATGTCTTAATAACATTTTCTGGCAATCTATAAACAAGTGAAGTAGTATCAATGTTTTGTAACTTTGTTCTTCTTCTTTGTGTACTTGCTGATGTTACTGTGCCAGAAATACTTTCTGTAATGCTTGCTTCTGTGTTATTTACAATTGCACTAATAAATCTACTAAACTGTGTACCACTATCATTTTCTAAAATGATGTTATCACCAATTTTTAATTCAGTATTAAACTTTGTATTTTTACCAGTAATAGATGTTGAGTTATTTGCAATATCAATAGAACCAGATAATGTAATATTACTTTCATCACCTTCAGATTGTGAAGATGTTAAAACTGTATCTGCCGTAAATGTTGGCGACCCTGCCATACCCAAAGATTTAACTTGAGCAAATTCGAATTGTCTTTCTGTAGGTCTTTCTGGTGAAGCGGCAACAGTTGTACCACTATTTGTTGAAGTACCACCGGTTACAGTTTCTGCGGCACTAAAGTTACCAGATACATTACTTAATACAACCGTTGTTAATACAGATTGTTCAAGTATAATATCATCACCGTCTGTTTCATCAACAAGATTGAATCCATCTTCCGTAATTATTTGGTCTGGGTCAGTTGATGTTGTTGCCGTTATTGCCTCAACGATACCACTTGCACCACTTGTGCCACCTGTTATAGTTTCACCAGTAGAGAATGCTACTGAACTTGTTACACCTAAATGTGTGAACATGTCAATATTAAATAAACCTAGTTTGTAAATTGATGTAGTGTTTGTTGCTAATGATCCTGCAGTGCCAGAAACATATTCAAAGAAACGAGGTTTTGCTCTACCAATTTGTTGTACATCAACATTTGTTGTAGTGTTTAATGTACCTCTTGTAACATTCTTATCTTTGAAAAGTGATAACTCTTTGAATGCTTCTGTCTCACCTGATACAGTACCAATGTCTGGCGAACCATGTATGTTTGTTACATCAACATGATTACCTATATCTAATCTTGTAGTAGAGTTTTGTATTGTATCAAACTCTCTTGCTTTTTCTATTGTAACAAATTTTTGTGAAGTTGTATCTACTTCGAAACCTTTTACATATGCTTTACCTGGTGATAACCCAATCGCTAATCTTGCTTCTGAAACAGTTGATGTTAACCCATCATGTAAAGATGAACTATCTGCGGCAAAGATACCACGATTACTACCTGATAGTTGATGTTCTCTAACATCTATATCAAATGGTTGTATTACATAATCACCACTTTCATCTGCTGTTCTTCTTGCTAAGGTTTCTTCAAGTATATTGTAGTCTGTTCTCTTAACAATACTTTCTGTATCACCATTCTTTACTCTTAATAATTCTACAAAGTTTGTATCGTCAGTTGCCGTAGTTGTTTTCTTTGTAAGTGATAAAGCAACTTTAAATCTATGTGCCCCTGGAGCATTGATATTAGAACTACCAGTTGCATTATCATTTAAACTTGTATCATCTTCTGGTGTAACAAAACTTTCTGTTACTGTAAATCCAACTCTAAAAGATGGCGTGTTTGAATATGGTTCTAGTATTAATGTTTCTTCACTATTAGAAACAAAGAAACCATTTACAAAATATACACCTGCTTGCACATTTACTGAACTTGCAAAACCTAAAGCATTAGAACTTGTAGGTAATGAAGTACCAGATGTACCAACAACTGCCGTAGCACTCGCACTACTAAAAGTAAAGTTTAATGTTTCACCTTCAGTAAATCTTTTTGTTGTATTATCTGTGCCAGACTTTTTGTATATTACATAAATGGTTGCAGCCGCGGTAGAACTTGCCTCTGAACTATTTACTACCTCTGCCTCTATACCTGATGTTGCACCAGTTACAGTAAGACCTACCATATTGGATGCGGTAGATGTAGAATGACTTGCTAGTTTTACATATTCGTATTTTGTGTTAAGTGTAACCTCACCAGGTATAACCATCGCACCTTCTTTAAATACATGTTCACCAAATCTTTCAACTTGGTTTTGTAGTATAGTTTGAAGTTGGGTTAATTCTCTTGCCTGAACAGCGAAAGCAGGTCTGAATAATACTCTATGAAAATTTTTACTTTCTGAAAAGTCATCATAGTAAGGTGAGACATTAAAGTTTGTTGCCATCTATCTCTCCTAAAACTCTACGATTAACTTTACATTCTCCGTTTGGTCTGATGCCCTGGTAATAGGTTTTCTATTTTCTATATAAAGAATATCACCAGTATCAGCAGTTAATTCAGGAGTTGTATCATGTGAACTTGGTGTACCTGTTGCACTTGAAGTAGCACCAGTAACAGTATTCGTACTAGAGAATGCTGTTAAGTTGCCATTACTATCTACACCTTGGTTAGTAAACTGAGGTTGTATGTATCTTAAAACTTTTGTTGTAGAATTGAAATCAACAACGAACCCTACCGCACCAGATGTAGCCTGTGTAATCTTCTCATCTGCCTGGAATGATCCTGGTGTGCCACTAAATGTTATTGACTTTGTACCGTCTAGTGTTGTTGCCGTTGCTGTTGATCCAGTTGTACTATCAGTTGGATTTCTTAACAATGCAATTCTTCTAAAATCGTTTGTAGTGTTAAAGTCTCCTGATCCATCTCCTTGTGTAAAGTCAACATTCATCATTACAAAGAAACCGCCTAACTCAGCAATTGCATCTGAACCGTGTCCGCCTGGTGGTGAGATTATGAAATCTATATCAGCGCCTGATACATTACCTATATCACTTGCTTTCACACTTGCATATGTGTAACCACTACCTGCGGTTGTTATCGTAACACTTGTTACAGCATTTGAACCAACAACTACTGTACACTTACCACTTGATCCATCACCACGAATATCAACATTTGTATATGTTCCGTTAGAACCACCACTACCACCGGCAGTTACTTTAACATGTTCGATTGCACCAGCAGTTGTAGAAATATCTGAAGCATTAGTTGATACATGTATAAAGTCAGTTGACATAAAGTTTGCCTGTTCACTTGCAGTAAGTGAATACATGTATTTCCATTTGTAACTATCAGCCGTACTGAATACGGAAGTTGTTTTGTTACCTGTTGGTTCAGTTGTTGATGCTGCCCCTCCGTTATTGTCTATTACCTTATAAACATCAAAGGTACTATTCATTACATAAATTAATCCATCTAATAAGGCACTTGCACCACTATCTGTGGTTATAGCGTTACCCGCACTATTGATTTCTCCGTAATCGTGTCTGTAATAATCATAGACGGTGCCAGTTGTCCAGTTTCTTCTTGGTATGACAAGTGAAACATCTGAACTTGTTACTTTCTTCGCACTTAATAAATCATCATAAACATAGTATTCAACTGACCCTACACTATCAACTGGTGTTGGTGGTGAAGTGTCTGTTCCATCATTAAACGCTTGGTCGTTAGCAAACGCTTGTGGTCTGCCTATACCCAAGTAATATGTGTCCGCACTCTCACTAAAACTTTCTGAAAATTGTCTTGCGTTGTGGACTCTAAAATCTTTTGTAACTATTGCTGGCATGTTCTATCCTATAATCCAATCCATTCTTTATTATTCTCTATGCCCCATTGGCATAATTTCACCCAAACTGCGTCTCCGTCTGAACCTGTGCAATATGTAGAAGGTGTATAATCTGTTTCTGAGGAATCTAATGATGTTAGGTCTGAACCACCAACACTTAATCTCATAACATTACTAGAATTATCACCACCCTTTTGCATTTTAAAACCAAATTGATCAGAACCTGAATCCTCATCTATATCAGCCGTAAAATGATACCAACGGACACCACTTTCAAGTTTGACAGAAACATTATCTACTGTACTTATGGCCATTTTAATCTCCTTTTTTTGACTTTACTAATCTATTTATACACTATCTTATGACAATGTTGTCCTAATTTGTGCAGGTATAGTAAAATTCGTTTTTAAATCTGTACTGAAATCATCTATTCTATTTGCCGCACCATCAAAGGTTGTAGATCCAGTACCAGTTAATTTTAAATTATTTAGTGTAGATATTAAGACACCACTATCCATATCTCTTAATCCTAATTCTTGTTTTATATCACCACCATCTTCTAATAGTAATCCATCATTCTCATCTGCTGAGGTATTTAATAGTATTCTATCTGGCGTATGGTCGAAGGCAGTTGAAGCAAATCTACCAATTGATTTCATTCTAGGGCCTGCGTAGACAAAACCTTGTTGTAAAGTTGTGGATCTAAATGCACTATCTGGTTTAGTTCCTAATTTTAATGTCAAATCAAAAGACGCTGTTGTATCTCTGGTATTGGCAGTGTGTGAGGCACTACTTTCAATAGATAGTTGAGCATTTGTTCTTAATGTTGTGCCGTCAGTTGCCGTACCTAGTTTTCTTCTTACCTTTTCATCAAAGATAACTGTTAGTATTTCGATTACTTCATCTGCTTCTGTTAGACCTGAAAGTCTAGTGAATCCTGTTTTCATTCTCATGTTAATACTATTCTTAATATTCACTTCACCAGCAAAATAGAAACCTGCAGGGTGAACAGCGGATTTGAGATAATCTCTCCATTCAGATATGGACTCACCTACTCTTACGATATATGAATAATCTTGGTAGTATAAACTATCTTGTATCTTCTTTGTACTTTCAGAAACGAATCCATCAACACCTACAAACTCACCATCTGTTTCAATAATTGTACCTACAGTAGAAGTCATCGCCGCATGATCAGCGTTTCTTACAATTGCAGTACAACCAGATGTGCCACCAGTAATTGTAACTTTATCATCAAAGGTACCTGATACAGTATTCAATGTAAGTATATTTGTATTACTATCAAATGCCTCTACTACGGCAGTAACACTTGAGGTATCTTCGTTTAACAATCTGCTATCGTCAGAACCATTATGTGTAACAGTAATAAAGTCTGTAACATCTGCCACTTCATAAATCGTATTTGCAATTCTATTATTACCATCACTATCTTCCGTGATAATTACATCTTGCTCTGCACCATCAAACACAGCGTCAGTTACCATTTCTTCAAATGCAATACTCTCACCACTTTCTGTAAGTATATCACCTTCTTCACTATCTAATCTTAAAACTGCCTGTCTATGATCTTCTAATAATACAGAATAATCTAATTGAGCAAATGGTTCTAATGTAATATTATCTTCTTTTGTGGCAGTGATTGTTTCACCAACACTAAACGCACTTGATATGGTATCAATTTGCATATGTAATTTAGGTAATATACCTGGCGCTTCTTCGTATCTGAATCCTTGGTCAACTGGTTTAACAGATAATGCCTTACCAATACTGTCTGATACAGGAAATAATAATGCACTACTACCAGATGATGAAGTTACACCTACAGTTGGTAGTGAAAGATAACCGCCACCATTATTTGTTATTTTAATTTTTGTAATATCATTTGAGTTAGAGTTTGTTTGTGGTTCCATAACAAGTTGATCGTCTGTACTATCTTCTAATATTATCACACCGTTTTCTAAACTATCTTGTTCTAATGTAAACCCACCATTGACAATAGCAACTTCACCTGCAAAGTCTGAACCATGCGTTGGATTTGTAACAGATAGAGCATCACCAACAGCATAACCACTACCACCACTTTCTACAATAACACTTTCTATTTTACCGTATGATGTATTATCTATTTGTGAAGTAAATCCACCACCACCTTTTTGTTCGTTAGTATTAACTGCCACTTGTTCACCAACAGTATAGTATCTACCAGGTGTTGTTACTGATACATCATCTACAATAGAATGAATTGTACATGTCAAAGTAATATCTGGATTATCATTTGGTACACCTACAATTGTAGATGTAGTTTGTTGTAATACATTTGACCCATCTTCATTAAGTATTTGACTTTCAGTTTCTAATAACATAGTATCACCATTATTGGTAACAAAAGTACCACTTGCACTATTCTTTGAAATGATTAATGTTGCAACATCTCTTTGAATGCCACCAAGTGTTACACTTGATACTGATACATCTTCTACAACTGCCGTTGCAAGATTAACATTATTATTACCTACAATATTCTCTTGGGTAATTGTTTGACCTTTAAGTTTCAACATATCACCATCAGTTGGTGATACTAAAGTTACTTTTAAAACTTGTTGAGTATTGAAGTTACCATCTGATACTCGTAACATATCAACTGTTGGATAATACAACTCTGGTGTTTCATTAAGTAATGCACGGAAAAATATTTCATGCCCTTTTTGTGTACCTTTTCTTTTATATAAAGATAAAATATTTTTTGTAAGTTGTCTTTTATCTAAACCGTCTGTGAGATTATTTGGTATAGTTTGTAGAAAAGTATTTCTAAACTGTTTGAAAAAATCATCGAGGGTATCATTGACCTCTGCATATTCTAATAATTGTGTTAATGTTTCATTTGGGTTTGCACGGTACTTACCTATAATGCCTTGAGCACCAGAAGTACCACCTGTGATAGTTTCACCAGTAATAAACTTTGAGTTGGCAGTAATAAAAATTTTTAGATTGTCTGTATCTTCTGCCAGTATTGTTGCTGTCTCACCAGAAGTGCCACCAGTTATTGTTTCGCCCTTTGTAAACTCACCAATTGTTTCTTCTTCGTTTACAATGTAATCGCCAGCATTACTTTGTTTTTCGTCTGTACCATTTAATGCAACAAAATTTTCTGCGGCAGTTTCTAATAGTATTTGGTCTGTAGCACTCACACTTGATAAAGTGATTTGTGCTGAGTCCATAAAAATATAATATTGTTTTATGAACTCCGTAAGAAGTGGATTGTTTGCCTGTATGTGTTGCGGTAGTTGCCTACTTACAAGAGGACTTAATTTTTTATCAAACTTTGCCATAGATTATGCATAACTTGTTGATGTTGTATAACCTATACCTGATGTAGTATCAAAGTCATCTGCTGTTACAGTTGTTGTAGTATTTGTTTCATCAATTTCTATAACTTGGTTTCTTACTGGTTTAACATCTACTGAATTAGGTGTAACTGTAATTCTTATTGTAGTTGATGTTGCACCATCTACATTTGAAACCTCTGTAACAAATAAAGAGTTTAAAACTACCTGACCAGTTGTATAATTAATTGTGCCTTGTGTGTTGTTTGCATATGTTCTAACACCTGCAACAAGGTAATATAATCTTACATTACCATCACCGTCTTCATCTAAAAAGTATTCGTTAGTAGTATCACCATTTATTTTAAAACCAGTTGATGTGAGAACACCACCACCACTTGCATTATGACCACTATGTGGATTGTATAATGCGTTTTCAAAATTTATTGTATATGTCGTTGACGCTGTTGTTGTGGCAGTAAATGATTTATGTAATTTAACAGTTGTAATGTTTGACAAGATGGCAGTATCTACTTTGTTTATTGTTTCGATAAATTTACTATGTCTAAACATCTGGTCAAATTGTTGTATGTTGTTTGTATTGAAAGTAGTTATCGCACTTTGAACTAATGACTTAATACTATCTGCTGATTTTGTAGTTGCTTTCTGATCGTACTTAACATCAACATTAAGTTGTAAGAAAGTTGTTTCAACATCTTCTATAACAGGTGTGATTGATACAACATTAAAATCTTTTAATTGTGTAATTATATCTGTTTTGTCTGCCTCTGTAACACTTGTGCCAGTTTTAGGTTTGATAGAAATATAAACTCTACCATATACAGGTGTTGAGTTATCTTCACCACCCCATACTTGAACTGATTGTGCATTTGGAAAAATAGTCTTTACTCTACTCTCATAATCTTTTGCTGTTACGGCACGGTTTTGACTTGCATATTGTCTTGGTGCATTGAAACGAATACTATCAGGTGTTTCTGGATCTGAACCACCAGATGAATTACTTGCCGTAGTGATAGTTGCACTTGAACTACCTGCAATCGTACCAGATAAACTAAATGAACTCGCACCGTTACTATCTGCTCCGTTTGTTACAATATATGATAGTGTTACAATGTTACCAGTTGATAATGCCTTACCTAAAACACCATCACCAAATACAACTTCATATTGTTCATCTTCGACACCTTCTAAAAAGTAAACAGTAGATGTTGATGTAACATCTGCTAAGTCAGTTGACTTTGTGTAAGTAGCAGTTGTAGAATCCGTAGAACTATTTTGTACTGTAACTTTTAGTGTTGTTGTATCTGCCAAGGCATTCTTAATTAAAAATCTTTGATCAGCATTTGATGTATCTACTGTATATTTGTTATTGACAAGTGTGCCTTCATATACAGGTAATTCTGAAAAAGTATATACACCAGAAACTGGTGAGATTGTTGTATCATCTTTTACAACATAAGTGTATGATACGCCATCAACCGTAGTAGTGAATGATGTACCTCTTGCCGCTACTGCGGTAGAACCTGATAAGTCTGAAACTACTACATTTAAATTTGCGATAGGTGATGTTGCACTTCTAGGTGTATACCCAACATGTTTAGCATGTGATACAATACTATTACGAATATCAGCACTATCTAAAAACATTTCATTTGCTAGAACATTGGCATAGACCGCATTGTAGTGTGTGTTATATGCCAGAACATCTAATAGAGTTGACATACCAGACCCTTCAAAGTCATAGTCTGTAAATTGATCTTGTTGTTTTAAAAATGTTTTTAGATTATCTTTGATATTGTCAAAGTCTAATTCAGTAACATCAATTCTTTTATCAGTTGCCATTCTATCTACTTCTTTCTAACATTACATCTAAGGTAACTAACTCACCTGGTATGTTGATAATTCTAAATGATATAGTAACCTCATATGAATTGGAATCAAATCTTGGTTGTGCGTCAATTGATACTACTCTAGCACGAGGTTCAAAGTTGGCGATGACCTCACCTATTGTTCTTGTTAATGCGTTGGCAGTAATTGGGTCAAGTGGTTCGAATAAAAGATTAGAAACACCAGATCCTATTTCTGGGTGAAACGGTCTTTCGTAGTGGTTTGTGAGTATGAGATTCCGTACACTTTGCTTAACCGCGTCAACATCTTTTTTCTGAAGGACATCTTTGGTGTTGGTGTTCTTTTCAAAAGATAGCGCCAGATCTTTATATAATCTAACACTTCTTGCACTCGCATTGGTGCCACTTGCGTCTCTATATCCTGCCTGTAGTATTGCCATGATAACTATTTATCATGTTACCCGGCAAAAACATCGCCACTCCCTGAACTTCTTGTATGACCACAAGTATCTGCGTCTCCAACTCTATTGACAGGTTTACCATTTGCATTTACACTACCACTACCGTTTGCAGTTTTAACTCCAGTATGACTTGGTGGGTGAGACGATACACTATCACCATCTACGGAGATAGATTTGCCATTCACATTGACATTACGGCTAGAACTAACAACTCCGCCAGCATTATTACTATCACCGTTTCTATGAACACCTGGCATTACCCTTGTCCACGACTTCGTGTATGTAATCGTCTTTTAGATTTGTTCTTAGGTTTAGACCTAGGACTATTGCCAATAGATGTGCGTTTCTTTGGACCTCTACTATAGGTATTGTTTATACTTAATCCTCTAGCCATCTAACAACCTGTATCACTCGCATGTTCGCAATTTGCACAATCACATGATTGGCATGAACCACCATGACCGCAATGGCATCCGTGACCACAATGAATACAATCGCCCATTACTTCTTACCCTTCTTCTTTGTAATCTTCTTTTTCTTTTTAACTACTTTCTTCTTCTTTTTAGGTTCTACCTTTTTAGTTAGACCCAACCACTCTAAAATCTTCATATTTTCTCCACTGTTGCAAAAATACAACACTTTTTATTTAATCAATTTTTTAAGTCATTGAAAAATAACACTTTTAATTTTAAGAAAGGTGCATTTTTTATTTGACTTTCTATTATTTATAGTGTATATTATACCTATGATAAACAAAAAAAACAACGAATTATTTAGCGAATACAATAAACTTAAAACAATTGATGAAAAAATTGAATACATCAAATCTATTAGAGATATGGATATCAACCATACTCTTAATATTGAATATGACAATATCATTACCAAGTTATATTCTGATAAACAATCACAAGAAGAAACAAACGACCAAGGTGTTTGGTCAGAGTTTGCATTAGAAGGTTTACAACAATAATTGAAAGGACTATATTATGATTAAAACTAAATTCAAAAAAGACTTCGTTACTTTAAACGATATACTAACATTCATCAAGTCTGATGATTGGGGACCCAACTATGAAAAAGTTATAGTTGCGGCACTTAAAGACCGTAGAAAATCTGAGGCAAAAGAAATTAAGTCTCAGGTTAAAATTGGTTCTACTGTAGGTGTTTCTGGTAGATTTGAATACTGGTTAGGCACAGTAGAGAAAGTTATGAAAACTAGATGTGCTGTTAAGAACATGAATAACGGTATGAGATATGCCGTACCTATGAACTTGATAGATGTTAAATCTGCCTAACTTTATCTGGTTAATTATTTTTCTTACGGCACTTCTAGTGCCGTTTTTTATTGGGCAATATATTGACGGTGAATTATTTTCTGGTTGGACTTTTGTAGGTGATTGGAGTTGTAGACTTTGTGATTAGAAAATCTTTGTTAGAAAAAATTTTAGTATGTAAAGGTAAAGCAGATCAACTTGCTAGGCGTGATGTTCGAACTACAAAAGAATATGCAGATCGTATCGTATGGGAGAGATTAAAAAAAATTCTCTCCCAACGATATAAGCGTTATGATGATTAGCCTCTAACTTCCTCAGTTGCTTCTGGCTCTGCCAGTTCCTCTTCGAGGATATCTAATTCATCTTTTGCCGCTGGCATTTCTATTGTAACTTTAGGTATAGGCATTTCGTTTGCAAACTTTGCCGCTTCTTCACCATATTGATGACCAAGCCAAAATGCACCTATCACTATTAGAACATAGATTAATTTTTTCCAACGGTTCTTTGTTATGTCTCTCATTGTTTTATCCTATGCATTCCATCTATTCCATAAGTTAACAGCGACCCAAGCAATTAGGCCCCATTTAATTATGGTAAGTGGTGCGATAAAACCTGTGAATAATGCTATCGCTAGAATGATTAAACCATAATCTTTCCATGCGTTAGTATCTTTTATCCATTTATCCATTGTTTTTCTCCTTTGTTTAAATTATGAAACTTAAAATGTAAACTTCGTACCTACACTATAATGTTGTAGGTCAGTACCTGTATCTAAATCGTCTTGTTGCATTTCTGCATATACAGATAATGAATCCGTCATACTATGGCTAACACCATAAGTCATGTAAGTTCCTGTACCTTCTTTATCTCCGTAACCAACTGTTAAAGACTTCCAAGATATAGTTGCTTCCATACCTTCTAAATCCGTCGCCGCATCTTTGATAGTATATGTAGAAGCGATTGTCAAATCACCTACAGTTGTTGAGGCGCCTGCACCCCAATAAGAGATATCGTTAACTACATCATCAGCGTAACCAACTGCAACATCAATGCCATTCATTGAATGAGAAAGACTTGCTTCCCACATATCTATGCCATCTTGTCCAGAAGATCCATCAACCATCGCCATCGCACTTAAAGTGCCATTATCTAATTTGATTGTGTTAGATGATCTATCGCCATATTTGAATACAGCGTTTGAGCCATACACTTCAAAGTTTCCAGTTTTAGAAACCCAGTCATGTGATTGTCTACCAACAGTAATCGCAACACCATTATTTTCTAAACCTGCATATGCAAGTCTGGAATCAAAAGTGTCTGAACCACTATCGTCAACATCAAGCCCTACTTCTATTTTTGCGATACCGTTTAGTGAACTACCTTCAATACTTGGTTCGATTATATCAATACCAATTTTTGATCCGTTGTTCTCTAACTTGTCGTAAGCAACACCAGAAGCATTTTCATCATGCGACCATTTGTAGTTTAAGGTACCATACGGTGTAATTTCTGCCGCGTGTGCCTGATAGGCTAGTAACAGAAAAAATGCACCCGTAACAGTAATTAATCTTAACATATTTTCTCCTTGATTAATTATTTCTCAAACCCAGAACGGGTGAGTAATGTATTCCCTCGATATTATTTATACTTTTCGTCAAATGTCTCTTGGTAAATCTTATCAACATCTTCTTGTTTCTCTAAAACATATGCACTTATATGAGTATATCCGTTCTTTTTTGCCCATATAATTCTACGACCACCTGCCTGCCACTTACGATATTTACCATTCATTAGTCTTACCATGATAGGGTGCAACATACCATTTTGATCCATACTTTCAAATAATGGTTTATAGTTTATGCCCATAGTATTCGCATATGCTTCCCAACTACCTTGTACTTTGTCCCACTTAAAGGTGAGTTCGTCTAATGGTATTAATCTATGATGATGTGGGTGAGTTATTTCTTTGGCAATTAATTCTTTTCTTTCACTATACTCATTCATATATTTCTCCCAATAGTTTTCACTATTTGTAAAATTAAAAATATTATTCCAAATATTCTGATCTGGTACAACATAACAATCAATGTGTGTGTAACCCTTATGTTGAGCATACCAAACTCTTTGATGTCCGACAGAGACTGGCATATCTTCTACCCACTTGTTTACGATAATGGGGTGTTGCATACCGTGAGCATCAAGGTCTCTCATTAAACTTTCTAATCGAAACCGTTGTTGTTTTCTTTCGATACCACCCTTATAGACTTTTGATTGATTGTGATAATTCCCGAGACTTGCAATCTCTAGGACTTGATGATATTCGGGAAACTCTATATGATTAGCAGATAGTGTCTTCATGGAAAAGCAGCATTATATGTATACTAAAAAAACGAGGATTTGTTGCCTATGTGTAAATAAATTTTATACACTATATGTTGCGTTCATACCTACAGGCATGTCATGTCCAAAAATTAAATTACCACTAACGATTAATCTTGTATCGTCAGTTGATGGTAACACCTCGTGTGGTAGTCCACCATTAAACAAACATAGTCTACCTACTTTAGGTTTCATCTTTACTTTCTGATTATCAATATAAGGAAACCCTGGATTGTAAAACATTGTTTCAGAGGACTCATCTTTACAATCTATGTAAAGTATGAATGACCAATCGTGTCTATGTGGTCCATGTACATGTACGGCATGTGTATCACCTTTATTGTAATGTGCAACCCACATTTTAGAAACACTTACATTTTCATAACCTTGTTCTTTTGCCACACCTAAAAATAAATCTTGTGGTCCTAATAGTTTTGCAAGTTGAGATGTTAGATCATCATTGTGATAATCTTTATCTTTCATTAGAATACAAAACTCTTTTAACTCATTTGATAATGGTATGTCTTGCCAATACAAAGATGAAATAAAATCTATTCGTTTTATCTCCATGGTTTACCTAAACACCAGATGACCATAGAGTATCTTGTGCCTCTCGTTACTGGTGATATTCTATGAATACGATAAGATGGAAATAGTATAATACTACCTTGTTCTCTACCTTCTTCAATCACTTTGATTTCTTCTTCACCATCTGAATTATGATATTTCATTTCTAAATTACCACCTTCATATTCGCCTGGGTCTGATAGATTAATTGTAATTGATAACTTTCTTACTTTACCCCACCAAGTTTTATTTTCTATCCAACCATTTGTAGGTGCGTCATGTTCAACATTGACTGGTGCAGGATCGTCTGTCCATTTTACCATAGGAAAAAATCCATCTGGACTTGCCTCATGTTTTAAACCTGTACCCTCTGGATTAATTGTATATCGACCTTGTATATAAACCCCTTTATCATTTTTCTTTGTAGGTTTATAAATGTTTGGCCAATCACTTGCACTATCTGGGTGCCAATGATAATGTTGATTGACGCCATATTTTGTAAACTGTATATTTTCAACCTCATCTACATCATATGCCCAACCTGCAACATTATTTAATTCTGAAATTACTGGTGCAATCTTTTGAATGAATGTTGGATCCATAAACCATGCGACTTCACTATTTCTGTGTGCGTCATTCTCTCCTGTTGATGATTTAAAAGTTTGTGCTTGTTGTAAATGTTTCACGCCTGTTTCAACAACTTGTGAACATTCTTGTGGTGAAAGTATTTTTTTCACCATGTAGTTATTATCTAATATCATTTTATATCCTTAACTGTGTATTCGTTGTAATAAAATTAATTACATAACGAGGTCCTTTAGTTGGGTTTGAACTTGCGTGTTTTATAGAACTATCAAACTCAATCGCTGTGTTCGCTTTTGGTGTATGTCTTGTACCATCTTCAAAAAAAGTATCACCGTCACTATCATTTATATAGTAAACATAACTGGTGAAGCCACCAGGTGCTTGCCAACCATGTTGTTCTATATCAATATGAAAAGGGTGATGTTCTGGTGCATTGTGGTATGGTTGAAGTAAATTACATTTTACTCGCCAGTACTCTCCTGTTGAACCACAATTCTTTAGTATGTCATGTAGATAAGGTATCTGCCAAAAATATTTGTGATAAAAATGTTGTGAGGTAAATTGTGATGGTTCTTCTTGCCAATCTTCTAAACTTTGGCGAGCCATAAGTGATCGAACCATTTGTGGTGTATCACCCTTTGCACCTTCTTGGTAAGTTGCGTCATTGTAATTCCATGTGAACCCATTACTTGTAACATATCTTACAAGTGCCGCGTGTTCTTCATCTTTCAAAACATTATTATGTATTTTCATATTCACTTTCTGGGAGCGTGGCAGGTTACGCTGCCACTTCGTAACTTAACTCCCTATGGTACGGTCTGCAAGATTTGAACTTGCACGCCTCTATTCTTATTGAACTTAAGCAAAGTCAATTCGTAGATGACTTCGTGTCTAACAGTATTTCACCAAGACCGCAATATTATATATGTTAATTTTTTACCTGTGTTACATTACCTTGTGGTTGATCCCAAAAGAACGGATATTGTTTTGAGTTTGATATTGGATAATCTGCACCCATAACAAAATGTAAAAATGTAATCATAGTTAATCTATCTTCACCAAACTCATCTTCGCCATGATCGTGCATAGCATGCCAGTTACCACTATCGAATCCTACTGTGCGATTAAACTTTGCAGCCACTTTTGTACTTTCAACAAACTGATTGTTGTTTTCTAATCTTGCAGCCTCTGCCTCTTCTTTTGTAATACGACCAGAATAAAAATCTTCTTTTGCTTTTTCTGTATGACCACCCATATGAACGCCATGACCTTTTGCCTCATAGATTGATGTACCACCTGTTGGACTAAAACCTTTATTCAGATAACTTATGATTGTGTGTCTTACAGGAAAGTCTGAATGAACCCAACAAACATTATGTTTTGCAGGCACTCGTTGAAAGAATGCGGTCGCTGTAAATCCAAAACCATCTCTTGTATTTCTTATATGATCCCACGGATAAAAATGTGCAAGGTATCGTTGCATGTAATAGACAAAAAATTCTGGATTGATTTCATGGACCATTTGACTTCTCACGCCAGGCCATGAACCATCAGTTGCAGGATTCCAAACTATGTTGTCTTGTTTTGTCATGTTCACTACCTTATCAGGTTCAACAAAAAAATTGTCAATAACAGTAGTGGGAAAATAATTCATTGTTGCCGTCATACTATAATCTCCTATATAGAGAAAGAAGTGCCACAACCGCAACTGCTCTTTGCACTTGCATTACTAAATTTAAATGTTGCACCAAAATCATCTTTGTTATAATCTATTTCTGTACCAGTCAGATACAATTCAAACATTTTATGGACCAATAACATATCTTCTATGATATGGTCGTCTCTTGTATAGTCATCAGCGAATGACCATTCGTATTCGTAACCTGCACACCCACCTGCTTTAACATCTAATCGAACAAACTCTTTGTTATGTTTTCTTCGTAGGTCTCGTAGATGTTCGTATGCGTTGTCTGTAAGTATTATGTTCATTCGTTTCTAAAAAGTGATAGTCTCTTACTTCTATTTATTGGGGTACCAGAACAAGATAAACTTTTCAAAAAACAAACAAGTGTTAATCTTTCTTCTTGGTCAGTATCAAAACTATTGACACCGTGCCACAGTTGACTATCAAAACATAATAATCTATTATACACATTACTTACTCTGGTATCTTCGATAAAGTTTTCGTTATGTTTTTCTCTTACAGGCACTTGTTGTTCTTTCGACATCTTACCCAAGTAATAATCTTTTTTCACATTTTCATTACCTAAATTTTTCCGCCAATCTTTTACCCGATATAAAGAAGTGCCTGATCTTGGATTCGCATTTGGTGTAAGATACAGAATAATACTTAATAGATGTGGGTGATCGCTGTGTACCCATCCATGGTCCCAATCGCCAGATATTCTTTGAAAGTATGCCTCTGTGGTAATTCTCATATCTGTTTCTATTTCAGATTGTGTGTAATATAACATTAACACTCGATAGATGAAGTGAGAAATAAATTGTGGGTCTGCATGTATGAGGTCATCAGATCGTTCACCTGGCCATGCACCCGCTGGACTTTTACCCCATGATAATGTTTTACTATAATCAATCAAGTCTTGTGGGTTGGGCATAAAGTTATCAACAACACTTGTAGGAAAATTTAACATTATAATATTTCGTTAATATTACCTGCGACACAATATCTCAACTCGTTACCTTCTAGTGGTGGCACAGAATGCCAATGATGACTTTCCCACATATACATAGATCCTTGTTTTACTTTTTTTAATGCAGGTATGCGATTGAAGTAAAGACCAGGGTGATTATGTGGTATCTGTGGATAATAAGTAAAAGACCATAGTGATGGCCAGTGTGCGTGTTCTATCGTGTACTCGTTAGTCTGATATCGTATACCCCAAATGTCATGGATTCGTGGTTGCAAATTATAGGACCATTTATCCATACTTGCATGTTTCGCCACCATCTTGGCGATGTCCGCCAATACTCTAAATGTTTCAGATTGAACACGCCATTCCGTCATGTTCGCTTTGACATTTGTTTGATGTCCTTGTTTATCACCAACAGCGTCAATATAACTCATCAGGTCCATATCCATCTGTTGGTCATTAATCTCTACCTCGTATAGAGTAACAGTATTGCCAAAGTAGAGTTTGAGATCACCACCTTGACCTTGCATAGAGGCTGTAAGATCATTCCTTACAACATTCAATTCTCTTTTTAGTTTTGTATTTCCTTGTTCTTCCATAATAACTCCATTATAATGTATAGTATATATGATACTAAAAAAAAGTCTGGCCAGTTCCGCCCTAGGGGTATATCGTTAAGTATTCTTTATTGCATTTATAGATTAAGAATGAGTGGCCAGTTCCGCCCTAGTTAAGATTTATAGGGTTACCATTTATATCATTCTCACCAGAACTATCTAACAACATCTTATCACCAGAAGTAATCGAAACTTTATTAGAGGCGTCTAATCTAAAATTATCACAAGTCATATTAATATCATCATTCACAAACATATTTACATTACCGTTCACATTAAAATTACAAGAACCAGAACGAACCATTATATTAAAGTTAGAATTAGAACCAATCTCTATATCGTAGTTATTACCAGAGGCGTCAGATTTATTTACTTTGAGTTTAAGACCTTTATCAATCGTCTCTACGCTATCACCCTCAATCAAACTATTCTTATCACTCGAAACGATTTCAAACATCTTACTTACAACATGAGAAACTAAAGTACCATCATTACTATACTCGAAATAAGAACCTGAACTATGAGATAGTAATATACGATTATGGTCGCTACTATCGTCAAACTCTAACAAGTGCCCGGACTCACTAGAGAATACATGGTTCTTTGGGTAAGATGGTTTATAAGTGCCATTCACTACTAGAGGTTCATCAAAAGAACTGCCATTACTACCACTTACTGCTAGGTTGTCTCCTACTGTTGGAATCTCAAAG
>TARA_B100001057_G_scaffold75790_1_pt1 | contig 41438 bp, 51 predicted proteins | sample TARA_B100001057 | Tara Oceans TARA_B100001057 (sample SAMEA2621839) | marine metagenome | biome: marine biome (ENVO:00000447); feature: surface water layer (ENVO:00002042); material: "saline water (ENVO:00002010), including plankton (ENVO:xxxxxxxx)" | depth 5 m | reverse complement strand
AAACTTGAAAACTCTAAAGCCTCAACGGTATTCTTAAAATTTGGCGGCTCAGGATTCGAAATAATCGCAGCAATATTTTTTTTACTTTCGGCCAAAGCCGTTTTAAAAGCGGGTAAAAAATCAGTTATTTTTATATTTGAAAAGGGTGCAGAATTGTAAGGAGTATCAAACTCCATGTTGAGGACATTCATTAGGAAAAATACTATTTTAGGATTTTAATTTTTTGGAGGCTTTTTGTACTTTAAGCTTCATTCCTTCCTTGTAAACCGCAATTTTATCCAATACGCATTGATCCGAACTGCCAATAATTTGAGCGGCTAAAATTCCTGCATTTTTCGCACCATTCAAGGCTACAGTAGCGACTGGTACACCCCCTGGCATTTGTAGTATAGAGAGTATGGAGTCCCAGCCGTCAATGGAGTTGCTAGATTTTACTGGAACCCCAATAACTGGCAGTGGACTTATGGCAGCAATCATGCCAGGCAAGTGTGCTGCTCCACCCGCACCTGCAATTATAACTTTAAGTCCTTTTTTGTGTGCAGAAGCTCCGTATTCAAATAATTTTTCAGGTGTTCGGTGTGCCGATACAATATCGACATCAACTTCAATATCAAAATCCCCAAGAATTTCTATTGCTGCTTTCATGACAGGCATATCGCTGTCGCTTCCCATAATGATTCCTACTTGTGCCATATTATTCACTTATTACGTTGATTGATTCTTTAACTTTTTGTGCAATTTTTCTTGCTTTTTCAATATTCGAATTCACAATTGTAACGTGCCCCATTTTTCTAAAAGGCCGAGTCATTTTTTTACCATAGATGTGAGGTGTAACTCCCTCAAGCGCCATAATGGCTTCAATATTTTTATAAACCACAGCGCCTTGATGGCCTTCAGCACCTACCAAGTTGACCATCACACCACAGGCTTTATTTTTAGTGGAACCCAATGGCAAATTAAGAATAGCTCTTAGATGTTGTTCAAATTGTGAGGTTTGGTTGGCTTCAATGGTTTGATGTCCAGAGTTGTGAGGTCGTGGCGCCACTTCATTGATAAGAATGTTATTATTTTGTGTCAAGAACATCTCTACAGCAAGCAGTCCCACATGATGAAATGCCTTGGCTGTTTTAAGCGCCAAATCTGTTGCTTTTATTGCTATAGGTTCTGGAATTCTGGCGGGACAAAGGACATATTCTACCTGGTTTGCTACAGGATGAAATTCCATTTCGACTACAGGATAGGACTTGACCTCGCCCTTGGGGTTTCTAGCGACTATAACGGCCAATTCATTTTTAAAAGAGATGAGGTCTTCAGCGATGCATTCCCCATTGGGGAGTTGGTCTAAATCAGATTGCTTTCGGATAATTTTCACCCCATTTCCATCATAGCCAAAGCGTGCACTTTTCCAAACAAACGGGAGGGATTGAACATTCTCTGAAACGGCTTTTTCTAATGTGCTTTTTTTATTGTAGGCTTTAAATGCTGCGGTAGGCAGCTTATGTTTTGTGTAGAACCTTTTTTGTTCGGCCTTGTTTTGTATGGTTGCAAGTATATTAGAATTTGGATAAACTTTGACCCCTTTCTTTTCCAATGCTTTGAGCGCTTCTACATTTACATTTTCAATTTCTACAGTCAGGGTGTCCACTTTTTTTCCAAAGTTGAAAACAGTTTCATAATCCATTAAATCCCCTTGCACAAAGTGATTGCAAGCTAATCTACTTGGAGCCTCATTACTGGGGTCCAAAACGCTGGTATTGATATCAAATTTTCGGGTGTTGTAAAGCATCATTTTTCCCAGCTGACCGCCCCCTAAAATACCGAGTTTATGTTTGGAAGAAAAATACTTCAAATCCATAAAAATTAAATTATGAAACAAAAATACACTTAAAAATGGAATCCCACATTAAAATGTCATTCTAAAAGACGATTTGGCTTCTGCATTTGATTATATTTGTGAACTAATTTAGTTCAATACAGAAATACAAATTTTTGTTGTTTTTATGTAAATCAATAACCCAAATAGATGTTAAATATTGTTTTATTTGGCCCTCCAGGTGCAGGCAAAGGTACCCAAGCCAATTTTTTAAAAGAAACCTTTAATTTAGTTCATATTTCTACAGGAGATGTGTTTCGAAAAAACATTAAAAATGAGACTGATCTTGGAACTCTAGCCCAGTCTTACATTCATAAAGGGGCTTTAGTTCCAGATCAAGTTACCATCGATATGCTGAGTGATGAGGTGTCTAAAAACACCACAGGCAAAGGGTTTATTTTTGATGGTTTTCCAAGAAATATCGTTCAGGCAGATGCCTTAGAATCCGTATTGTCAAAGCACAGTGCCCAAGTGGATGCCATGATTGCTTTGGAAGTTGAAGATAAAATCCTTGTTAAGCGCCTATTAAAACGAGGTGAAACAAGTGGTCGTTCGGATGATTCTTCAGAAGACATTGTTAGAAATCGGATTAAAATATATTATTCTGAAACTGCGATTTTAAAATCTTATTATGAAGCCAAAGGCCGTTACCATGGTGTGGATGGTGTGGGCGCTATTGAAGCCATTACAGAACGCTTAAATGCCGTAGTTAACACGCTTTAAAATAATTTGAATGACTGAGGGGAATTTTGTAGACTATATCAAGATGTATGTTTGCTCCGGGAATGGAGGCAAGGGCTCTATGCATTTACACCGCGAAAAATACATCACAAAAGGGGGTCCAGATGGAGGCGATGGGGGACGTGGTGGTCATATCATTGTTAAAGGCAATCAAAATCTTTGGACCCTCCACAATTTAAAGTTTAAAAAACATTTTAGAGCCGGACATGGTGCGCATGGCAGTAAAAGTCGAAGTACAGGTGCTGATGGTAACGATGTTTATATTGATGTTCCTCTTGGCACTGTTGTGAAAGATAATGAAACGAATAATATGCTTTTTGAAATTACAACCCACGATCAAGAACTTATACTTTGTCAAGGAGGAATGGGGGGGCGTGGCAATTGGCATTTTAAATCCTCAACAAATCAAACCCCGCGCTATGCTCAACCAGGTATGCCTGGGGTAGAAAAAAATGTAACCATTGAGTTAAAAATTTTGGCTGATGTTGGTTTGGTTGGATTTCCCAATGCTGGAAAATCAACCTTACTCTCAGTTATATCCGCAGCCAAGCCAAAGATTGCTGATTACGAATTCACCACTTTAAAACCCAATTTAGGCATTGTTGAATGTAGAGACTACCAATCTTTTGTCATGGCAGATATCCCTGGAATTATCGAGGGAGCTGCTGAAGGCAAGGGCCTTGGGCATTATTTTTTAAGACACATTGAAAGAAATTCTATTTTGTTATTTTTGATTCCTGCAGATGCCAATGATATTAGAAAACAATATGATATCTTATTAGATGAACTAAAGCGTTACAACCCTGAAATGTTAGATAAAGAACGCTTGGTTGCCATATCCAAAAGTGATCTTTTGGACAATGAGTTAAAAACAGAGCTTAAGGCCGAATTAGATAAAGCATTGCCCGTAGACTATTTATTTATTTCATCTATAACTCAAACGGGGATCGTGGACCTTAAAGATTTACTCTGGGAACAATTGAACAAGTAGTACACAAGTATTTGTTCCATTTTTGGTGTGTATACCATTTCAATTTTTATGAAAAAATTTAGTTTTTTTTGGATCTTTCTTTTTGTAATTACAATGCTAAAAGCACAATCCGTCTCAGAAACGGATTTTAGCAGTTTAGAATCAAATTATAAGGCTAAAATTAATAATTCAACCAACGATCAATCTGTTTTGGAAGCTTTGGGTGATTTGTATGGTACCCATGGTAAATGGGAATACGCTTCTGAGATCTACAAACAACTTTTAGAGTTAGATTATGATAATGCAGATTACCACTTCAAATATGGAGGAGTTTTAGGGATGATGGCAAAAGAAGGCTCTAAATTAAAAGCCTTTAGCTTAATAGTAAAAGTGAAAAAAGCCTTTACAAAAGCGGAAAGTTTAGATCCAAAGCATTGGCAGGTCCAATGGGCTCAAGTCGAATTCTATTCTCAACTACCTACCATTTTAGGGGGTAGTATTGAAAAAGCACTTATCCATGCCGAACGTTTAGAGCAATTGTCTCAAATTAATGGTTTTTTTGCAAAAGCATATATTTATGATACACAAAATAACTTTGAAAAATCAAAAGCTTATAACATAAAAGGCTTGTCCGCACTTTCTAAGTCAGAATGCTACAAGACCAAATCTGATTATAATATTTCTTGTATTCCGCACAACAATAATCTCCTGTACCAGCTTGGCCTTGCATTTAATTCCCACAACTCTAGTTTAGAGGACTCTGTTAATTTTTTTATTAAATACACTGAAAACTATACGCCAAAAGATCGCATAGGATTAGATCAGGTTTATTTGAAGATTGCAACCACTTATATCAAAATGAATCAGCCTGAATTGGCTTTACGAAATATTGAAGAGGCTTTGAAAGTCAACCCGGATTTTGAAGAAGCAAAGATAGAAAAAAAGCAAATTTTGATTCAAAAGTATCCATAAATTTGAGACCTAAAACGTATATTTACCTTAAATAGCAAAACGGTTATGAAAGTTCATTTTATTGCCATTGGTGGCGCTGCGATGCACAACCTTGCATTGGCTTTACATTTGAAAGGTTTTGAGGTAAGTGGAAGTGATGATGCTATTTTTGACCCCTCAAAATCACGTTTAAAATCACGTGGTCTTTTACCTGAAACTTTTGGCTGGTTCCCTGAAAAAATAACCTTAGATTTAGACGCTATTATTCTAGGGATGCATGCAAGGATAGACAATTCGGAGCTTGTAAGAGCACAAGAGTTGGGTTTGAAAATATACTCATATCCTGAATTTATTTACGAACAATCCAAAGATAAAACTCGGATAGTTATCGCTGGTAGTCATGGAAAAACTACAATTACAGCCATGATACTTCATGTGCTTGATTACCACGGTCGGACATGTGATTATATGGTAGGTGCGCAGCTTGATGGATTTGATGTTATGGTGCAATTATCGGATAACAATGATTTTATCGTGCTTGAAGGGGATGAATATTTAAGTTCACCTTTGGACTTAAGACCAAAGTTTCATCATTATAAACCCAATATTGCATTGGTCAGTGGCATTGCTTGGGACCATATCAATGTGTTTCCAACTTTTGAAAACTATAAAGCACAATTTTCAATTTTTGTAGATTCTATTGTTAATGGTGGTAGCATTAGTTACAATGAAGAAGATGCTGAAGTCAGACAAATTGTTGAGTACAGTGAAAATCCCATACGAAAGTTTCCTTACACAACTCCGAAATATAATATCGAAGCTGGTGTGACTTATTTAGAATCAGATGAAGGCCCCATTCCTTTAGAAGTTTTTGGAGCACATAATCTCAATAATTTGGCAGGTGCTAAATGGATTTGCCAGCATATGGGGATTGATGAGGCGGATTTTCATGAGGCCATTGGATCCTTTTCTGGAGCCAGTAAACGCCTAGAGAAAATAGTAAGCTATAAATCTACGGATATTTATAAAGATTTTGCACATGCTCCTAGTAAAGTAACCGCTACTACAATAGCAGTAAAATCACAATATCCGAATAAGTATTTGATAGCATGTTTAGAGTTACATACTTTTAGTAGTTTAAACGAGAGTTTTTTAAATCAATATAGAAAATCTTTAAGTAAAGCTGATGAAGCAATCATTTTCTATTCATCCAAAAACTTAAAAATAAAAAATATGAAAGCTATTGACACTGAGCACATCCAAAATGCATTTAATCACCAAAATTTAAAGGTGTTTAATAATATTATAAATTTTCAAAATTTTTTGATGACTCGTAATTATTCAAATACAATTATCTTATTAATGAGCTCAGGGAATTTTGGTGGTTTTGATTTAGAATCTCTAAAAAACTCTCTTTAATGCTACTGATTTATACAACAGAAATTACTAGTAGAGTAAAATTTGTTTTTAGACAGATCTGTACGCAAATACTTAAAATACCTATTAATTTTACTAACAAAGTTGAGACATTTATTGCCCATGATGATATGAAATTTTCATATGGTTTTCAACCACTTGGGACTGAGTTTTTTATTAAAAGCCATGGGTTATTATTTGAACATGGCATTTCAGATTTAGATATAAAAGTTCAAGATTGGAGAGATACAAAGTGTTTTTTTCATACAGGTGATAAAAGTCATATTCCATATGATATTTTTTCAGCTGCTTTTTATTTGCTAAGTCGTTATGAAGAGTATTTACCGCATGTGAAAGATAATTATGGGCGATTTACTAAAAAAGACAGTTTGGCGTATCAAAATAGTTTTTTAAACCAACCTGTAGTCGATATTTGGTCTATGTATTTTAAAAAAGAACTTGAAATATTTTTTCCAAAAATAAAATTAGAGAAATCTCAATATTCAATTGATCCAATTATTGACGTACCAATGGCATATTATTTTAAAAATAAAGGGCTAATACGTACTTTTGGTGGTATTTTTTCAGATTTGATAAATTTAAGGTTTCAATTGTCATATGAACGTTTTTTTGTTTTATTAGGTTTAAAAAAGGATCCGTACGACAATTTTAATTGGATTATTAATATCCAAAAGAAAAGTAAATGCAAATTCAATATTTTTTTTCTTATCGGAGATTATAACAGTTATGATAAAAATATAAGTATCAATAAAAAATCTTTTGTTACTTTAATAAAGTCAATGCGAGACTATTGTGAAGTAGGTTTAAAGTCCTCATTTACAGCACTAGAAAATTATTCAGTTTTAGATAAAGAAATAAAGCGAATAAGTAGTATTTTGAATTTAGATGTTGAAAAGGTTAGAGCTTCATTTTCAAAAGTAAACCTTCCAACAACTTACAGAAACTATGTGCAATTAGACATAAAAAATGATTATTCAATGGGATACCCTGATTCAATTGCATTTCGTGCTGGTACATCTTTTCCTTTTTTATTCTATGATATTGATTATGAGGTGCAAACTCCTCTGATGATTCATCCTTATCAGGTAATGGACTTTTCCCTTTTAAAATTTGAATCATTTTTAGACAAAAAGGAAAATTTACAAAAGGTGATAGCACAAGTCAAACAAGTAGGAGGCGTGTTTACACCAGTTTTTCACAATTACAGTTTGAGCGAGTTGAATAGGTGGAGGAATTTTAAGACTTTATTTAATATTATTTTAGAATCTACAAATAATGTACCACAGTAAAAGACATATTTTTTTCGACTTAGACCACACTTTGTGGGATTTTGATAGAAATTCTGCTTTGACTTTTAAAAAGCTTTTTAAACACCATAATATCACAATAAGTTTAGATAACTTTTTAAATGTATACATGCCAATTAACTTAAACTATTGGAAATTATACCGTGAGGAAAAAATTGATAAATCGCGTTTGCGTTTTGCAAGACTATCAGACTCATTTTCAGCTTTAAATCTAGATATTTCTCCCTCAATTATTAATGTTATTTCAGATGAGTATATTGAATATTTAACAAACTATAACTATTTAATTGAAGGATCATTAGAAATTTTAGAGTATCTAAGTATCAATTATAAATTACATATTATTACTAATGGCTTCAAAGAAGTTCAACACTGTAAACTTATAAAATCTGGAATATCAAATTATTTTGAAACAGTAACTAATTCTGAGATAGTTGGAGTGAAGAAGCCAAATCGAAAAATTTTTGATTACGCATTGTGTCTAGCAAATGCTGATATCAAAACTAGTTTGATGATCGGAGACAATCTTGAAGCTGATATTTTAGGGTCTATAAATATGGGTATGGACGCCTTATTTTTTAATTATCACAATGACAGCATTCCAGATGGAATAATTTCTATTAAAAATCTGTTGGAACTTAAAAAATATCTTTAAAAGAAAAATATACTATCTTGATATCAAAATAATTAAAATGAAAACATTGCTAATAAAGTTTATTGGATTTTTTGTAATATTTCAAACTTCACTAACAGCTCAGCCAAATTTGAACGGATATAAATATGTTTCTGTCTCAGAAAGATTTGATTTCATGAAATCTTCAGATCAATACCAAATCAGTTCACTTACTAAATTCTTGTTAAGAAAAAATGGTTTTACCATACTCGAAGACACCCAAGATTACCCTTCAGATTTAGCTTCAAATCGCTGTTTACTACTTGATATTAATGTTGTAAAAATAAAATCATTTTTAAAGACTAAATTAGAAATTCAGTTTATTGATTGTAAAGATCAAATCATTTTTACAACTAGTTATGGTACTTCAAAGGAAAAAGATTTTAAAAAAGCTTATCATCAAGCATTACGAGATGCATTTCAGTCTGTTAAGGATATTAATTATAAATATGATAATAGTTATCAAAAAAATATTATTTCAAAGAAAAAAATATCTTTAATTAATAAAAACATTCAATCAGTAAAGAATTCTGAAAACCCTGTTGCTAAGCTTGAGATTCCAATAAAAGCTGATTCTAAAGAACTAAATAAAATAAAAGTTAATCTCACAGTCTATGGCTATGATATTATAAACCAAAAGGGTTTAGTGTTATATTCATTATATCAGACAATACAAGAAGGTGTTTTTATTATTGACAAGTTAACTGGAATTGCATATAAACGAGGAAACCGTTGGGTACGTGAATATGTAATAAATAAAAGGATAGTTATTGAGCCCTTAATAAATTCATTTTAACGCTGTGTATAACAGCCCCTTTTTAAATTAATGAAGACTTTTTATTCACCCCGTTTTACTACCGGAGTTATTGGTTATCCAATGTTATTCTTTATATTAATTTGGCTTGTTTTTTGGGCCGAAATTCGCTTTGGGTTAAATTTAAAAATATTTGGTATTTACCCTCGAAAAATACAAGGCCTTATTGGTGTTTTTTCCAGTGTTTTTGTTCATTCCTCACTTTCACATTTATACCAAAATAGTATTCCACTATTAGTTTTATCAGTAGCACTATTTTATTTTTATAAACCATTGTCCTGGAGAATTATTTTATTAGGTATTGTTTTTTCTGGTTTTCTGACTTGGTGCATTGGAGAAAATGGTTATCATATTGGATCAAGTGGATTAATTTACGTTTTAATGAGTTTTTTACTATTTAAAGGATTACTTTCTAATCATAAAAGACTAATCGCACTATCGCTTGTAGTTGTTTTTATTTATGGAGGAATGATTTGGTACATATTTCCTGTTAAAGAAAAAATGTCTTGGGAAGGGCATCTTTCTGGTTTTGTAGTGGGTCTTTTATTTGCATTATTATTTAAATCTCATAAGCTCAATTCTGAATCATTCGATTGGGAATCTGAAAATTATGACCAATCTCAAGACCTTTTTTTAAAACAATTTGATGAAGATGGTAATTTTATAGATCAAGATGATTTAAATAATTCAATTGATAATACAACAATTAATTATGATTACAAATCTGAGAATTGACGCTGGCGAATTACTTCGTACAAAAATGCTCCACAGGCAACAGATACGTTTAATGAAGCAATAGTTCCAAACATTGGAAGCTTAGCTTTATAGTCTATTATTTTTAACACTGACGGCGATATACCTTTTCCTTCAGAGCCTATAACAATGGCACAACCTTTTGTGAAATCAGTCTTATGAATAGTAATCTCAGCTTTTTCGCTGGCTGCGATTGTTTTGATATTTGACGCCTGAAAATAAAACAATGCATCTTTTATATGATCTACCTTACATATTGGAATATTAAAGACTGCACCAGCACTTGTTTTAATGGTATCTCCATTAATTGGGGCACTTCCTTTTTTTGGTATTATTATACCATTAACACCAGTACACTCAGCTGTCCTAATAATGGCTCCAAAATTTCTCACATCACTTAGTTGATCAAGAACTAAAAATAACGGGTTTTTTTTATTTTGGATAACATTAGTTACTAATTTATCTAAATCATGAAAAGTAATAGGAGCCATTTGAGCAACTGCTCCTTGGTGATTATTACTTGTTAGTCGATTTAGTTTTTGGGTCGGGACATAACAAAAATTAAGCCCTTTTGCTCTAATATTTTTTTCCAATTTCTTGAATAACTCACCTTTTAAATTCTTTTGTAAAAAAATTTTATCAATAGATTTATCTGCTTCAATGGCTTCAAGAATAGCCCTCAAACCATAAATTTTTGTTTCTCTTTGCATTATTTAAGATATAAACTAAATTAAGTACAAAAAAAGCCTGTGATTCTCACAGGCTTTTTTTATATCGACATTTGGAATTTACTGTTTTGTAAGAGTAAACTGATATGGTCCAAAGCCTCCTGAATCTCCAAGACACTGAATAACACCATTACCAAAATCAACAATAGATTCTTCAACAATCATTTCTGTGAAAAGTGCAACTACTGGCATATTTGCAGTAAATCCATCATCAAAACTTATTGGGTTTGCAGAAAAATCAATTGGAGTATCGTCAAAGAAATAAGTGTCATAACCAGCAGAGTTAACAACAACCATTGTTGCAGCTGCTGGGTCAGTTGCCACTACTGAAAGCTCTACTTGATAACTTTCTCCAAAGAAGTCACCTAAACCAAGTGGTGAATTTACACCATCTGTAAAGTTTTCAAATACACTATATGTACCTTCAAGTGATACAAGTGAAGGGTTGATAACAATTCTTTGTTCTACTTTATACGTTTCACCTTCAAGACCAGCAGTTATAGAACTTGAACTTGTTCCAGTTAAGACAACATCAAACACCATCGGTTCGCTTAAAACAGTTCCTTCTAAATCACTCATGTCTAATGTGAGTGAAGAGAGAAAGACATATTCAAGGCCCGTTATGTTATCAGGTCCCATAAAACTTGTATTTCCTGCAGGAACAACAAGTTGGCCTGAATTAGAAAATACTGAGTTAGGATCAGCTCCACTAACACTGGCCATCTCATAGTTGATTGTTAAATCTGAACTAGTATTAGGTACTTGAAGGTTTATATCAAGTAAAATATCTGATTCAGCACCAATAAAGGCAGTAATAACTGGACTATCTTCCATGAAGTAGACCCAGCCTCTTTCATCTTGAGCACCATAGCCCAAATCGTCACTTGTGTTACTATCACAAGAAACAGCAACAGAAACTACAAGAAATAAGCTTAATAATTTTAATACATTTTTCATTTTATCTAAGTTTTTAAATTATTATGGGTTAACACAAAAGTCAGTTGCTTCTTCGAATCCCCAGCCACCACCACCAGAGGCAGCATTTGATATACCACAATCAAGCGAATAAGTACCACTAATATCTGAAACTTGACCATCACCCCAGCTATCACGAATTGTAAACGTGTAACAACCATCGGCTAGTGTAAAGTTTTCAGTGTGTATAGTAGGACCATTTGCATTGGCATAAGGTCCGCCTGATACTACAATTGCACCAGAACTGTCAGCTACATCCCATGTTCTCTCTGAAGACCAGAAATCGTCAACGATTGTAAGGGTGTAGTCATTACATAACTGATATTTGTTGTACGTAATGGTTGCTCTACTTGATGTATGTACTGCGATTCCGTCTGGAAGATCTAAATCCAGAACCAGCGTGTATGCAATTCCTTCAGCGAGTGTACCATCATCAATCATATTTACAGTTAGTATACCGTCATATGAACCAGCAGGAATAGTTATTCCTCCGATTGAATAGTGACCAGCACTACCGTCTGAAAGTTCAGAATTCACAGATACGTTGTAAGATCTATCAGTATCAGTTGATACAGTAGATTGAACACCTAACGTGACAACTGCTCCTTCTTCTTTAACCGCAGCTGCTGCTGAGGTGTCAGTGAATCCAACACCTATTTGACTTCCGTCATATACGTTGTTTATGATAGCGTCTTCTTTGTCACAGGCAGTGAAAGCTAGTGCAATAATAAGGGCGCTAAATAATTTTATTTTTTTCATATCTCAATAAATTTAAATATTAATAACCCGGGTTTTGTACTACATCATTAGCAGTCAACTCACTTACTGGAATAGGAAGTGTGTATCTAAAGTCTGAGTTAGCTAAAGTACAGTCGGCAAGGAAAGAACATTCTCTAGAATCTCTATCCATGGCTCTGTTACCTCTATCTCCAAGACGTTTTAAGTCTACCCATCTGTGTCCTTCGAATAAGAACTCGATTCTTCTTTCGTCTAGAATCATACCAAAAGCATCAGCTTCATTTGTTGGAATATCTAATGCAGAAGCAGTTCTCAGTCCTCTTAGTGCGTTGACTAATGCTCCAGCTTGAGCATAATCTCCTGCGTCTGCAGCAGCTTCAGCAAGGATCATGTGCATCTCAGTTGATCTGAAAACTTTCAGATCGTTGAGAAGAGGCTGTGTTCCTCCTGGATATTTGTAAACTAATAAAACATCATCATTTATGAAGTTATCATTAGTTTCATATCCTGGATCAATAATTGATTCCCCAACATTTAGACTTCTGCTTAAACGAACATCAGATGTTCCGGCAAGGATGTTGTATACAGAACGGCTCATTTCCATGAAAGGACCTCCTTGTTCAGTTGCGTCAATGAAAGCGTATAGGCTTCCTGCCCAACCACCACCGGCTGTTCCTTGTCCGTCATATGAATCTCCAATTGAACGCTCTAAGCTAAAGATAACCTCCGTGAAGTCAGCATCATTAAACATTGCTGTAAATTGGGCTGCATCTGATACAGGCTTACTGTCTAACACCAATTGTGCGTAACTTGCTGCAGTAGCATAGTCTCCTTTGTAAGCATGCATTCTAGCTCTTAATGCATTAATGAAATCAGTACCCATAAAAGTTACTCCTGAAGAGCCAGTAATTAATGATTCAGCTCCATCTAAATCCGAAGCAATTTGCGCATAAAACTCAGCATTAGTACTTCTTGGAATTTGAGCGAAAATATCATCTGGTACGCTAGTTAGTAACAATCCAGCTAAAGCATTATCATCAGTATAATCAGTTGAGAACCAAGTTAAAATTCCGAAGTGAGAAAATGCTCTGATAGCATGTGCTTGTCCGACTATATTGTCAAAAGCAACAGGGTCTTCGTTTCTGTCAATACTTGCAGAAGCTTCAATGACTCGGTTCGCCATTCCAATGGCTCCATAATAAGAAGACCAAATTCCACTAGCATATCCATTCGAACTATTAATATTAAAGTTCTGTTCGTTGGTGTTTTGTCCACCATTATCACGCCCTCTGTAACATTCATCAGTCATCGCAGAGGTCCATCCAATTTCAAAAGTAGTATCTAAAAAATTGTAAGAACCTAATAATCCAGATTGAAGATCTGTAACACTTTGAAAGGCATTATCTGCACCTAGTCGACCAGGTTGGTCGATATCTATGGCGTCATCACAACTTGCAAATGATATGATCAAGCAAGCATAAATGAATTTAAATATATTTTTCATGTTTTTGTGTTTTACTATTATTATTGATTAAAATCCAAATTCTAGTCCTATAGAAAAAGTTTTTGGTGTTGGATAGCCACGACTGGCAGAACCCGAACCTTCAGCATCGAACCCTTTCCACTTTGAAAAAGTAAGTAAGTTTTCTCCACCAGCGAAAGCACGTATGTATGAGAAACCAGTATCTTGAAGAATACTTTGAGGGAAATTATATCCAAACTGGATAAAACGTAACCTTAAGTAATCAGCTTCTCTAAGGTATCTATCAGATAACCCTTCATCACTAAGATTGGTTGCATTTAGCGAAGGGATATTTGTAATATCACCTGGCTGAGACCAAGCATTTAGTAGTTCTCTAGAGTGTCTAAACTGTCCAATAGCAGTAGGGTCTAAGAAATCAGCATAATCGAAATCGTATCTGTCTACACCAATAGCATAATTGAACTGTGTAACAAGAAAGAAATTATCAAATTCAGCATCAAAACCAAAACTACCCTGGTAATCAGGATAAGCATTCATTCCTCTAGCAACTTGATCAGATTCAATCAAATCTTCAGTAATATCTCCTTGTGCATTTTGGAAAAGTAAGTTACCGTTTGCAGGATTTACTCCTACAAAAGGTGCAGCATAAATCTCACCAATAACTCCACCAACTCTTAATCCAAAAGGAATGTCTCCTCCAGGACCAAGATCTATAATTTCTTGTTCGTTGTAGTTTCCAACAAGATTAACAGTCATATTAAATCCGCCTTCAGAACTTGATTTGATTAAATCATATCTAAGTTCGAGATCAACACCTGAATTTTGAAGTTCACCAACATTAGCACTAATAGAAGTTGCACTTCCATTTATTGCTGGTGAAATTGGTGTTGGGAAGAATAAATCAACTGTATTTCTCTGATATACATCTAAACTACCTCTAAGTCTATTAAATAATGCAAAGTCGAGACCTACGTTGGACGAAACAACAGTTTCCCATTTAAGAGCATTGTTTCCAATTTGGGCAAATGTCAAACCTTGTACACCTCCGTACTGACCTCCTGTTACATACAAATCTCTAGTAAGGTCTGGACCACCAAATGGAGCAAATGAACCTCCTGAATCTACAATACGTTGGTTACCCGCCTTTCCGTAAGAGGCTCTCAATTTTAATTCATTAATAAAATCTGGCATTTCATCTAAATTTGAGATGTTAACACGACCAGCAACAGACCAGAAAGTTCCCCATTTATTTGAGTCATTAAATCTGTAAGAAGCATCACGTCTAACCGTAGCAGATAAACCAAACTTTGTGTCAAAATCGTAATCCGCATAAGCGAAGTAAGAGAATAGACCTGCATTTTTGATATCAGCATTAGCTGTATCAACGAAATTATCATTTGCAGCGTTGTCATCAACATATGCTGAACCATCTCCTGGGTAATATGTTGCAGGATCAAAACCTTCTTGTCTAAATCCAAAACTTCTCCAATGAGCTTTAAAATATTCTGAAAATACAGACACATCTAAAGTATGTTTCTCGTTGAATGTATTTCTGTAATTCAGTGAATTATTGAAATTAAGGAAAATAGAACGATTTGAATCTCGGTCTTCAAACCCAGGTGTTGTGTTTCCTGTCTGAGCAAATAACTGAGCATTAAACGAATTAGGTGCTTCAGATCTTAAGAGCTGTTCATCAGTGAAATCAGCACCAAAACTTGTGTTGAAAGTTAAATTATCAGTAATATCGTAACTAGCCTTTAAACTAGCGATAATTTTAATTTCATCCTCACGTCTGGTGTATGTTTCAAGTCTATCTAAGAGAAACAACGGAGTATTTGCAAATACTACAGGTATGTTAGCTCCTTGACCCGATACGTAAGAGTATGGAGAAATGTACGGAACACTTAAAAGAGCACCAAGAACATAATTTCTGTTAATAGCTCCTGAACCAATAAAATTTGCTTCATTACTCTCAGAATAATTCAGTGAAAGAGCAGTACTATATCTAAAACGGCCATCATTAGATTTTCCATTTAAGTTATTTCTTAAATTGAAACGCTTTAATGTACTGGCTTCTGAAAGAATACCCTCTGTATCATTAAATCCTAAAGATGTGAATGAATTAAGATTTTTACCCCCAGATGAAAAACTTAAAGTATGACTTTGTGTAATACCTGTTTTGAAAAAAACATCTAACCAGTCGGTATTTGCTTGTAGAGCACGTTCTTCCAATTCTACATCAGAAAGTGTAGCACCAAATCCAGCTCCATAATCTTTTTCTAATTGTAACTGCTCACGCGAGTTCATGAGATCATAATCATGATCTTGCAAATTTGAAAAACTTGTAATACCAGCATAAGTTACTTTAAGATCTTGATCATAAGAACCTCTTTTAGTTTTGATAATAATAACTCCGTTTGCACCTCTATTACCATAGATTGATGTTGCACCAGCATCCTTTAAAACAGATAGGGAAGCAATATCATTTGGATTCAAACTACGAAAGTTATCTTCATCAACAGGAACTCCATCAATAATAAAAAGTGGTTCTGTATTACCAGAGATTGAACTTACCCCCCTCAAGTTAATTAAACTGTTACCCCCAGGTTGTCCAGTGTTAGTGACAATATTTAAACCAGCAACTTGCCCTTGAAGTGTTTGGGCGAAGGAAGCATTTGGTCTAGATTCAATTGTCTCTGCTGTTACAGTTGTTGAGGCAATACTTGAAGTTTCTTTTGATGTAGTTCGATAAGCTTCAACAACAATTTCGTCAAGTGCATTATCAGGCACCATGGAAACATTTATTGTATTGCTTGCACCAACAACTTGTGGTTGGTTGGCATACCCAACATAGCTAAATACAAGGACGTCACCTTGGTTGGCAGAAATTGAATATTTACCGTCGAAATCAGTTGTTACTCCAGATGAAGTCCCTTGAATGATAACGGTGGCACCAGGAAGTGGCAATCCATTGTTATCTGAAACAGTCCCTGAAATACTTTTTTCTTGTGCAAATGAAATTTGCACTACTAACGCCAATATCAGCGTTAATATAACACTAAACTTTGTTTTCATTTTTGTTAATTATTTGAATTAGTCAAAACAAATGTGATGATAAAAACTTAAATATCAAACTTTTTTAAATATTATTTGTTGGGTTATGTATTTCACCTGAAAAATTAGCATTTAATCTAAAAAAATTAAATATTCTTAGCTCAATTTTAGATAATATTTAATGTTATTTTTGATTCTTAAATTTATTTAAAAAATATTTGTGAAGCTTAAGTGAAGTTTTGAATTTGAAAAATCAAATGTTGAATTTCTGGTTTTACCGTTTGCATAAGTCATTTTAAGTATTCCACTTTTTGTAAGTAGTCCAAATCCAAATCCAAATCCATAGATTTGATTATATTCTTTATTTATATTTTGAAAGCTTCCAGAGTCAATGACACTGTTTACAAAAAGTTCCGGGGATAGTCGGTAGCGATATTCTGTACATATAATTCCCATGCGTGCAGCAAATAAACTATTTTCCTGAAATCCTCGTATTGATGCTATTCCGCCAAAGCGCAACAGTTCGTTTATTATATATTTTTCAGATTTTAATTCTTCAATATGTAACTTTAAATAAACACTACTCTTCGAATTTAGATTGAAAATTTTAGACCCTTTCAGGCTAATTTTACGTTGTTTTATTGTGTTGTTCGATTTACGACTTCCAAAAGCCAATGAAATATCCAATTTTGTTTTTATTGGATTTAATTTGTCTAATTTTTGTCTTTTTTTGTATTTGTAATGAATTTCATAAAATTCACTTTTGTAATCTTCAACCAATGTATTTATTGTATTGTTAATAACATTTGATTGTTCAGATTGAATTCCAATACCAAGGCGATTATTTTCATTCAAATTGTAGTGCAAATCTATACTTTGTCGAGCTGTTGTAAATGTGCTATCCTTTTTAAATATATTAAGATTTATTGTGCTCCCCAATGGAGTGCTCAATAGGTATGGAATCAAAACAGATATATTGATAGTTTTTTGGTCAATTTCATCGCTTTTGTAATTAAGATTTAGAGATTCTCCAAAATTAAGATTGTTAATTAAGTTCAAATTTAGATATCCATCAAAATCGATTTTATTGGTTGTTTCGTTCGATCCGAAGCCTAAAAAGCCATCAAAGCGATTGCTTTTAAGCTTTTTCAAGTACAAGTAAACTGATGTAGTATCTTCCAAAAATAAAACTTCAGCTGAGCGTTTTTGTTCGACAAAATTTAGTTCGTCTAATAGAGTCATTTTTGATCGAATGGACTCTATATCAAAAGTTTCCTGAGTTTTAATTTTTAAAAAATGCCTTATGAAGCCTTTTGGGAATTTATTGTAACCTAAAATTTTCACCTCATGCAACGATCTCTTATGCCCTTTTTCAATGACAACATCGGCTGTGATTTGGTAATTATTTTTTGAATTTATATTTTTTAACCTAACTGTGGCAAAAGAGTATCCGCTTAACGAAAGCGATTTAGAAATTAGCTCCAAAGTCTTTTCAAGTCTTGGAATAGGTACTTCAACATATTTCTCTTTAGAATTCAAGTCTTTTTTAGAAATAAACCCTAGTGATTCAAAGATTTGAGAATGGCCAAAAATTAAAATTGATTTGTACATTGGGCCCAAATCAAATTTTGCAGTATAAGATAAACCATTATCAACTAAGCTCAAAAATTTTACATCTATATATCCTTTGTTATAAATTTGTCTTTGAATCCTAAAAATTTCTTTTTTAAGGCTTTCAAGATCTTTAAAAGTTGTTAAGCTTCCAACGGAATTTAAAATTTCCGTATGCTTTTCAGTTGCTGCTTCAACTTTTAGTAAAATCTCTTGTCCATATGTTTTGCAAAATCCCATGTGAATTAAGAGACTTAATATAAAAACTTTTTTGATATTGTTCAAGCTTGGATATTTATTGTAAAGCTAACGCAAAAAAAAGCTTTAAAATATATGCCGCAAAAAAAAATCAGAAAATATTCTAAAAAACTAAGTGTTGTATTTGAATAATTCATTTTAATGTTTACCTTTGCACGCCTCTAAGAAGAGGAGAAAAATAATATTAGTAATAATCAATGCCAACAATATCACAATTAGTAAGAAAGGGGAGAGTCAAATTAACCAAGAAGAGTAAATCTGCAGCTCTAAATTCATGTCCACAGCGTCGAGGGGTTTGTACTCGTGTTTACACTACAACTCCTAAGAAGCCAAATTCGGCAATGCGCAAAGTAGCACGGGTCAGGTTAACCAATGGAAATGAAGTAAATGCCTACATCCCCGGTGAAGGTCATAATCTTCAAGAGCATTCGATAGTATTGGTCAGAGGTGGAAGAGTTAAAGATCTACCTGGGGTTAGGTATCATATCGTTCGAGGTGCGCTCGATACAGCAGGTGTAGAAGGTCGTACTCAACGTCGTTCTAAATATGGTGCTAAACGCCCAAAAAGTAATTAAAAGTATTTTAAAGACAAAACATGAGAAAAAGACAGGCGAAGAAAAGACCTATTTTACCGGATCCAAAGTTTAATGATCAACTTGTTACTCGTTTTGTAAACATGATGATGTGGGATGGAAAAAAATCAGTAGCATTTAAAATCTTTTACGATTCGATATCTATTGTTGATGAAAAAAATACAGATGAAGAAAAGACTGGCCTTCAGCTTTGGAAAGATGCTCTTTCAAACGTTATGCCACACGTTGAAGTCAGGAGTCGTCGAGTCGGAGGCGCTACATTCCAAATTCCAATGCAAATACGTGCAGACCGTAAAATTTCAACCGCCATGAAATGGCTAATTAGCTTTGCTAGAAAACGAAATGAAAAATCAATGGCGCAAAAACTAGCTGCTGAAATTTTAGCTGCTTCAAAAGAAGAAGGCGCTGCTGTAAAAAAACGCACAGACACCCACAAAATGGCTGAAGCTAATAAAGCCTTCTCACACTTTAGATTTTAATAAGTAATGGCAAGAGATTTAAAATATACTAGAAATATTGGTATCGCTGCCCACATTGATGCAGGTAAGACTACTACGACTGAAAGAATCTTATATTACACTGGAGTTTCCCACAAAATTGGAGAAGTTCATGATGGTGCTGCTACTATGGACTGGATGGAACAAGAACAAGAACGGGGTATTACAATAACCTCTGCTGCAACAACATGTACTTGGAACTTCCCAACAGAAAACGGGCAGTCAACCAAAAATACCGAGGCATACCATTTTAACATAATAGATACTCCTGGACATGTTGATTTCACAGTTGAAGTAAACCGATCTCTTCGTGTCTTAGACGGACTTGTATTTCTTTTTAGTGCAGTAGATGGTGTTGAGCCACAGTCTGAAACCAATTGGCGGCTTGCTGATAATTACAAAGTACCGCGAATAGGATTTGTAAACAAAATGGATCGTCAGGGTTCAAACTTTTTAGGAGTATGTCAACAAGTAAAGGATATGCTTAAATCTAACGCAGTTCCAATTGTTCTTAACATTGGTGACGAGGCAGATTTTAAAGGAGTAATTGACCTGGTAAAAAATCGTGCTATGGTTTGGCATGATGAAAGCCAAGGTTCAACTTTTGATGTAATTGATATCCCTGATGATATGAAAGAGGAAGCAAAAAAGTATCGTGCACTACTTATTGAGGAAGTTGCAACATACGATGAAAACCTTCTTGAAAAATTCATGGAAGATGAGGACTCTATTACGGAACAAGAAGTCCATGCAGCGTTAAGAGCAGCAGTAATGGACATGGCTATAATTCCAATGGTATGCGGTTCTGCCTTCAAAAATAAAGGGGTTCAATTCCTCTTGGATGCTGTTTGTCGATATTTACCTTCACCCACCGACAAAGAAGGCATACTAGGAGTTAATCCCGATTCCCAGGAAGAGGAAATACGCAAGCCATCTGTTAATGAGCCTTTTGCTGCTTTAGCATTTAAAATCGCGACGGATCCATTCGTTGGCCGTTTGGCATTTTTTAGAGCCTATTCAGGACGTTTAGATGCAGGTTCATACATACTCAACAACCGCTCTGGAAAAAAAGAACGCATTTCACGAATTTATCAGATGCATTCCAACAAACAAAATGCTATCGACTTCATTGAAGCTGGAGATATTGGTGCAGCTGTTGGGTTTAAAGATATTAAAACTGGGGACACTATGACGGATGAAAAACACCCCATCGTATTAGAATCCATGGATTTTCCAGACCCAGTAATAGGTATAGCAGTAGAACCAAAAACTAAAGCTGATGTTGACAAATTAGGTATGTCTCTATCAAAACTTGCCGAAGAAGATCCAACTTTTACTGTACGTACTGACGAAGCTTCAGGGCAAACTATCATATCTGGGATGGGTGAATTACACCTAGACATTATTGTAGATCGGCTAAGACGGGAATTTAAAGTTGAAGTGAATCAAGGACAGCCTCAAGTTGAGTATAAGGAAGCAATAACCCAGCTTGCAGAACATAGGGAAGTTTACAAAAAACAATCAGGTGGACGTGGTAAATTTGCAGATATCGTTTTTACTTTGGAGCCTGCTGAAGAAGGAAAGGAAGGTTTAGAGTTTGTTTCAGCTATAAAAGGCGGAAATGTTCCTAAAGAATTTATTCCATCAGTTGAAAAAGGATTTAGAATGGCTATGCAAAATGGTCCGTTAGCAGGTTACGAAGTTGACGCTATGAAAGTAACTTTGAAAGATGGTTCTTACCATGACGTTGATTCAGATCAATTATCATTTGAGCTTGCTGCTAAGCTTGGATTTAAAAACTCAGCCAAGGCAGCGAAGGCAGTCATCATGGAGCCCATAATGAAACTCGAGGTGATAACACCTGAAGAGAATATGGGTGATATTGTTGGAGATCTTAATCGTCGACGTGGCCAAGTTAGTGACATGGGCGATAGGGCTGGAGCAAAAACAGTTAAGGCAACAGTACCACTCTCTGAGATGTTTGGTTATGTTACTACTTTAAGAACATTATCCTCTGGTCGTGCAACATCAACGATGGAATTTTCACATTATGCTGAGACGCCATCTAATATTTCTGATGATGTTATTAAAGAAGCAAAAGGAATTCAAGAGTAAAGATTATAGTATGAGCCAAAAAATTAGAATAAAATTAAAGTCCTACGATCATAACTTAGTAGATAAATCTGCTGATAAAATCGTTAAGACTGTTAAAAGCACAGGGGCAGTTGTTACAGGACCAATTCCTTTACCAACCCATAAAAAATTGTTTACTGTTCTGCGTTCTCCACATGTTAATAAAAAGGCAAGAGAGCAATTTCAGTTGAGCTCTTACAAAAGACTTTTGGATATTTACAGCTCCTCATCAAAAACAATAGATGCTTTGATGAAGCTAGAGTTGCCGAGTGGTGTTGAAGTGGAAATTAAAGTATAACAATTTACTGAACATGATTCAGTAGACATGTCCTGAGCTGCGAGCAATGGAAAAACGGAAAAAATACAATTCAAGGGTTGAAATGTGTTTTGACCCTTAATTTTTGAAAATAAATAAATAAAATAAATTAATATGTCTGGGTTAATAGGAAAAAAAATTGGAATGACCAGCATCTTTGACAAGAATGGCAAGAATATACCATGTACAGTCATTGAAGTCGGGCCATGCGTAGTCACCCAAGTCAGAACCAAAGAAACGGATGGCTATGAAGCTATACAATTAGGTTTCGATGACAAGACAGTTAAAAGTGCCACAAAAGCTGAAATTGGTCATACTAAAAAAGCCGGCACCTCTGTTAAGAAAAAAGTCGCCGAATTTAATGGGTTTGACATAGAGTATAAATTAGGTGATATTATCAGTGTCGAACACTTTCAGGAAGGTGAGTTTGTTGATATTAGTGGTACAAGCAAAGGTAAAGGTTTTCAAGGGGTTGTGAAGCGTCACGGATTTGCCGGTGTCGGTCAAGCCACTCATGGGCAGCACAACCGCTTAAGAGCACCTGGATCTATTGGTGCAGCATCTTATCCTGCACGTGTCTTTAAAGGAATGAAAATGGCTGGAAGAATGGGAACTGATACGGTTAAAGTTCAAAATTTAAGAGTTTTAAAAGTAGTAACGGAGCAAAATTTACTAGTTGTAAAGGGCTGCGTTCCAGGTCACAAAAATGCTTATTTAAAGATTGAGAAATAATGAAAGTAGCAGTTTTAGATATTAAAGGAAAAGATACAGGTAGAAAGGTGGACCTTTCTAATAAAGTGTTTGCTATTGAACCCAACAACCACGCGGTTTATTTAGATGTTAAACAGTACTTGGCAAATCAACGCCAAGGGACGCACAAGGCAAAAGAGCGTAGTGAAATTGTTGGAAGTACACGCAAGATAAAAAAGCAAAAAGGAACTGGAACTGCAAGAGCAGGAAGTATAAAGTCCGGTGTTTTTAAGGGCGGTGGTCGAATATTTGGCCCAAGGCCTCGTAATTATGGTTTTAAATTAAACAAAAATGTTAAGCGATTAGCTAGAAAATCTGCTTTAACAATTAAAGCCAAAGAAAAGTCTATTGTTGTTTTGGAAGATTTTGATTTTAAATCTCCAAAAACTAAGAATTTTACAGCTGTTTTAAAAGCACTTAATTTGGAAAACAAAAAGTCTTTGTTTGTCTTGGGCACCCCAAATAATAATGTATATTTGTCCTCGCGTAATTTGAAAGCCTCTGACGTTGTAAATAGCTCAGAATTAAGCACTTATAAAATTTTGAACGCCAGTCAAGTTGTGCTTTTAGAAAGCGCCATTGAAGGTATTGAACTGAATCTAAGTAAATAATAATAGAATGAGTATTTTAATTAAACCCATCATAACAGAAAAAGCAACACTCGATACCGAGTTGAGAAATTGTTTTACGTTTTTAGTGAATACTAAGGCAAACAAGGTGGAAATTAAAAAAGCAATTGAAACAACTTACGGTGTTTCGGTCAATAAAGTTCGAACAATAAATGTCCGACCAGACCGAAAAACTAAATATACCAAATCAGGTATTCAACAAGGAAAAACAAATGCTACTAAAAAAGCAATTGTTCAGCTAGTGGATGGTGAAACAATTGATTTATACGCTAATATATAATTTTGAAATGTCAGTAAGAAAATTAAAACCGATTACCCCGGGACAAAGATTTAGAGTAGTTAATGGATTCGATGCTATTACTACTGATAAACCTGAAAAAAGTCTTTTAGTTCCCAAAAAACGTTCAGGTGGCAGAAATAGTCAAGGCAAAATGACTATGCGGTACAAAGGGGGTGGTCACAAAAAAAGATACCGTTTAATAGATTTTAAACGAAACAAAAATGGAATTCCGGCAGAAGTAATGTCTATCGAATACGATCCAAACAGAACAGCCTTTATTGCACTTTTAAACTATCAAGATGGCGAAAAGCGTTATATAATAGCCCAAAGTGGTTTACGTGTTGGACAAAATCTAATGTCTGGTGCTGAAAATATTGCACCAGAAATAGGAAATTCAATGCCCTTAAGCCAAATACCTTTGGGTACAATAATATCCTGTATAGAACTTCGACCTGGTCAAGGTGCTGTAATAGCAAGAAGCGCTGGTTCTTTTGCACAGCTAATGGCCAGAGACGGAAAATTTGCATCTGTCAAATTACCCTCAGGAGAAACAAGGCTTTTATTATTAGAATGTTATGCCACAATTGGAGTTGTATCTAACTCTGATCATCAACTACAAGTCTCCGGAAAAGCGGGACGAACTAGGTGGTTAGGAAGGCGACCAAGAACACGACCAGTGGTTATGAACCCTGTTGATCATCCAATGGGTGGTGGTGAAGGTAAGTCGTCTGGTGGACATCCCAGATCAAGAAATGGAATCCCCGCCAAAGGATACAGAACACGTTCTAAGACCAAATCTAGTAATAAGTACATCATAGAACGTAGAAAGAAATAAATATTAATATATGTCACGATCATTAAAAAAAGGACCTTACGTTCATTACAAATTAGAAAGAAAAGTTTCTGCTAACGTAGAGGCTAATAAAAAGACAGTTATTAAAACCTGGTCAAGAGCTAGCATGATAACACCTGATTTTGTAGGTCAAACTATCGCAGTTCACAATGGTCGCCAATTTGTACCTGTTTACATAACAGAGAACATGGTTGGCCATAAGCTTGGAGAATTTTCTCCAACGCGTTCGTTTAGGGGACATGTTGGTGCCAAAAACAAGGGTAAAAAATAAGCGCTATGGGAAGTCGAAAAAAACAAATGGCAGAAATAATTAAAGCCGATAAAAAGCAAATTGCTTTTGCGAAGCTCAACAATTGCCCTACCTCTCCTAGAAAGATGCGTCTAGTTGCAGACTTAATTCGTGGTGAAAAAGTTGAAAAAGCCTTGAATATTTTAAAATTTAGTCAAAAAGAGGCTTCAAGGCGGTTAGAAAAACTTTTACTATCGGCAATTGCTAATTGGCAAGCTAAAAATGAGGAAACTGATATTGAAAATTCAGGATTATTTATAAAGGAGATCAAAGTTGATAGTGGTACTATGCTCAAAAGGTTAAGACCTGCCCCTCAAGGTCGTGCACACAGAATAAGAAAACGTTCCAATCACGTAACTGTTGTTCTTGGAGCTAAAAATAATATAGAAAGTAAATAATAAATGGGACAGAAGACAAATCCAATAGGAAATCGGTTAGGAATTATCAGAGGATGGGAATCTAACTGGTATGGGGGAAATGATTACGGAGACAAGCTTGCTGAAGATAATAAAATTAGAAAATATATTTTCGTTCGTCTAGCTAAGGCAAGTGTTTCTCGAGTAATTATTGAAAGAACATTAAAGCTTGTAACTATCACAATAACCACTGCACGCCCAGGAATTATAATTGGGAAAGGTGGTCAGGAAGTTGATAAACTTAAAGAAGAATTAAGAAAGCTTACAGATAAAGATATTCAACTGAACATAATTGAAATTAAACGACCAGAACTTGATGCTCATTTAGTAGCAGCTAGTATTGCACGTCAGATTGAAAATCGTATTTCTTATAAACGAGCAATCAAAATGGCTATTTCTGCTACCATGCGAATGAATGCTGAAGGAATTAAAATTCAAATTAGTGGCCGTTTAAACGGAGCTGAAATGGCAAGGAATGAACATTATAAAGACGGAAGAATCCCATTATCTACCTTTAGAGCTGATATAGATTACGCATTAGTTGAGGCACACACAACTTATGGACGTTTAGGAATTAAAGTATGGATTATGAAAGGAGAAGTTTATGGTAAGCGTGAATTATCTCCGTTAGTAGGCTTATCCAAAAAAGGTGATCGTGGTTCACGTTCTAATCAAAAAAATAGACGTAGAAAGTAATTTTTTAAATAAATAGAAATGTTACAACCAAAAAAGACAAAATTTCGTAAAGTCCAAAAGGGACGGATGAAAGGCAATTCTGGAAGAGGCCATCGCCTCTCTAGTGGAATGTTTGGGATAAAGTCGTTAGATTCTAATTTCTTGACTTCTCGTCAAATTGAAGCTGCTCGAATCGCCGCAACCCGTTACATGAAAAGAGAAGGTCAACTTTGGATTAAAATATTTCCAGATAAACCCATCACCAAAAAACCACTTGAGGTTCGTATGGGTAAAGGAAAAGGAGCTGTTGAATATTGGGCAGCAGTTGTAAAGCCTGGTAGAATTATTTTTGAAGTTGGTGGCGTTTCGATTGACATTGCTAAAGAAGCTTTAAGATTAGCCGCTCAAAAGCTTCCTGTTAAAACTAAATTTGTAATTGCAAGAGATTACGAGGCCTAATTAATTGATAATATGAAACAATCAGAAATTATAGAATTATCAACTACTGAGCTAAACGAAAAACTCAGTGAATTTAAAAAAGCGTTTTCAGATTTAAAAATGACTCACGCTGTATCCCCATTAGAAAACCCAATCCAGTTACGCATGGTTAGAAAAACCGTTGCACGATTGGCCACAGAATTAACTAAAAGAGAAGACCAATAATTGCAATTGCTATATAGATGGAAAAAAGAAATTTAAGAAAAGAGCGTATAGGGACTGTTACTAGTAGCAAAATGATGAAATCTATTGTGGTTTCAGAAGTGAAAAAAGTTAAACATCCTATGTATGGAAAGTTTGTATTAAAGACAAAAAAATACGTAGCGCACGATGAAAAAAATGATTGTAAAGAAGGAGATAAAGTAAGGATCATGGAAACTAGACCCTTGAGTAAGTCCAAGTGTTGGAGATTAGTAGAAATTTTAGAAAGAGCTAAATAATTATGTTACAGCAAGAATCAAGATTAAAGGTAGCTGACAACACTGGGGCAAAGGAAGTTTTAACAATCCGTGTTCTTGGTGGTACAAAGCGTAGGTATGCGTCTCTTGGAGATAAAATAGTGGTTTCTGTCAAGGCTGCTACCCCTAATGGAAATATTAAAAAAGGTGCTGTTTCAACAGCTGTAGTAGTCCGAACTGTCAAGGAAGTAAGACGTCCTGACGGGTCCTACATAAGATTTGATGATAATGCTTGTGTTCTTTTAGATGCAAATGGTGAAATGCGCGGAACACGTGTTTTTGGACCAGTAGCTAGAGAACTAAGAGATAAAAAATTTATGAAAATTGTTTCACTAGCACCAGAAGTGCTTTAAAATAGTATAAATGGTAAAGATTAAAATAAAAGTAGGAGATACAGTTCGTGTAATTGCGGGGGACCATAAAGGCTCTGAAGGCAAAGTACTAACAATATTTAATCACAGAAACAAAGCCATCATTGAGGGAGTCAATATGATCAAAAAACATATGAAGCCAAATGCTCAAAACCCTCAAGGGGGTATTGTTGAAAAAGAAGCGGCAATTCAAATTTCTAATCTTTCACTTTTTAACTCTAAGGGGGAATCAACCAGAGTTGGATATAGAATTGAAGATGGAAAAAAAGTTCGCTTTGCAAAAAAATCTAACGAAGTAATTTAGTAGTTATGACGTATATACCAAGACTTAAACAGGAATATAAAAGTAAAGTTATTACCACGCTCACACAAGAGTTTGGTTACAAAAATATTATGCAAGTACCTAAGTTAAAGAAAATTGTTATTTCCAAGGGAGTAGGTGCTGCGGTTGCAGATAAAAAATTAATTGATTACGCTGTTGATGAAATTACAACTATTTCTGGACAGAAAGCAATAGCTACCATATCTAAGAAAGATGTTGCGTCCTTTAAATTAAGAAAAGGAATGCCAATTGGAGTAAAAGTCACACTTCGGGGGGATCGCATGTATGAATTTTTAGACCGCCTTGTGACATCTGCATTACCCCGAGTTAGAGATTTTAGTGGAATCAAAGCTAGTGGCTTTGATGGTCGTGGAAATTATAATCTAGGAATAACAGAACAAATTATTTTTCCAGAAATTAATATTGATAAAGTCAATAAGATTTCAGGAATGGATATTTCTTTTGTTACAGATGCTGAAACTGATAAAGAAGCAAAATCATTATTAACAGAACTTGGATTACCATTTAAAAAGAACTAATTATGGCTAAAGAATCAATGAAAGCCCGCGAGATCAAACGAGCAAAAATAGTTGCCAAATACGCGGCAAAACGTAAGAAACTAAAAGATGCGGGGGATTTTGAAGGTCTTCAAAAACTACCAAGAAATGCATCTCCAATTCGCATGCATAACAGATGCAAAATAACTGGTAGACCAAAGGGTTATATGCGACAATTTGGAGTTTCTAGAGTTACGTTCAGGGAAATGGCTAATAAGGGGTTAATACCAGGAGTAAGAAAGGCAAGCTGGTAAAGATAATATTATAAACAGGTTTTAGGTTCTTTATAGAAAACCAAAACCGTAAATCATTAATTATGAATACAGATCCAATAGCGGATTATCTAACAAGGATTAGAAATGCAGTACGTGCAAACCACAGAGTAGTTGAAATCCCTGCTTCTAATTTGAAAAAAGAAATGACTAAAATATTATTCGATCAGGGATATATTTTAAGTTATAAATTTGATGATTCTAGTAGTCAGGGAAGTATTAAAATTGCCCTTAAATATACAAGCGACACTAAAGAATCCGTCATCAAGAAAATCCAAAGAATAAGTAAACCTGGTTTACGTAAATATGCTAGTTCTAACGAAATGCCTAGAATATTAAATGGTCTGGGTATTGCAATTGTTTCAACTTCACATGGAGTCATGACTGCAAAGAAAGCAGAGCGTGAAAATGTTGGTGGAGAGATTTTATGTTACGTTTATTAATATTAAAGAATTAAAAATGTCAAGAATAGGAAATAATCCAATTGTAGTCCCAGAAAATATCAGCATTGATATTACAGACACTGTTATTACAGTCAAAGGAAAGCTTGGTGAATTGTCTCAAGAATATTCCTCAGTAAAATTCATTATTAAAAATAATATTTTAACTGTAGAGCGTTCCTCTAATCACAAAGACCATAGGTCCAAACATGGCTTGTACAGAGCCTTGGTCAGTAACATGATTCAAGGTGTTAGTATAGGCTGGACCAAAGAATTAGAGCTGGTAGGTGTTGGGTATAGGGCTACAAATCAAGGGAATAAACTTGACTTAGCTCTAGGTTTTTCGCACAATATAATTCTAGATATAGCTCCAGAAGTAAAAGTTGAGACTATCAGCGAGAAAGGAAAAAATCCTATTGTAAAATTATTCTCTTTTGACAAGCAACTTATTGGTCAAGTCGCTGCAAAAATACGCGGGTTCAGAAAACCTGAGCCTTACAAGGGTAAAGGAATTAAATTTGTCGGTGAACAAATTAGAAGAAAAGCGGGTAAATCAGCATAACAATTAAATCTTATGGCACTTACTAAAACACAAAGAAGACAACGCATAAAAAACAGAATCAGAAAGACAATCTCTGGTACTCAATCTCAACCACGTCTAGTAGTTTATCGCAGCAATAATGAAATATATGCTCAATTGATAAACGATATAACTGGAGTAACAATTGTAGCAGCATCTTCAAGAGATAAAGAGTTGAGTTCTAAAAAAGGGACAAAAACTGAGATTGCTGCTCTTGTGGGAAAATTGGTTGGAGACAAAGCCATAAAAGCAGGTCTAAATGAGGTTTCGTTCGACAGAGGCGGTTATTTATATCATGGAAGAGTAAAATCATTAGCAGAAGGCGCAAGAGCAGCCGGACTTAAATTTTAATAATATGTATCAAAAATACAAAAGCACAGAACTTGTTAAGCCAAGTGGTTTAGAACTAAAAGATCGATTGGTGGGAGTACAAAGAGTTACAAAAGTAACCAAAGGTGGACGTGCCTTTGGATTCTCAGCAATCGTTGTTGTTGGAAACGAAGATGGAGTAGTTGGACATGGATTAGGAAAATCAAAAGACGTAGCTAGTGCTATCGCCAAAGCTGTTGAAGACGCTAAAAAAAATCTAGTTCGTATTCCTATAATTAAGGGAACACTACCACACGAACAAAAAGGAAAGTTTGGAGGCGCTAGAGTAAACTTGATTCCCGCAGCACCTGGTACGGGTGTTATTGCTGGCGGTGCTGTACGGATAGTTTTAGAAGCTGTGGGAATTCATGATGTATTGTCAAAATCTCAAGGATCTTCAAATTCTCATAATGTTGTAAAAGCTACATTTGACGCTCTTTTGCAATTAAGAGATGCTAAAAAAATTGCTCGTGATCGTGGTGTTTCACTTGAAAAAGTTTTTAACGGATAATTTTATTTTATGAAGAAAATTAAGATAACAAAACAAAAAAGTGCAATTAACAGAACTAAAAAGCAAAAGCTAACATTGTTAGCACTTGGTCTTAAGAAAATTGGTCAAATTGTAGAGCATGAAACCACTCCTAATATCTTAGGTATGGTCAAAAAAGTAAAACATTTAGTTTCTGTTGAAGAAGCTTGAAATTTTTAAAGTTATAAAATGAATTTAAGTAATTTAAAACCTGCAAAAGGTTCTGTTCAAACCCAAGGAAAAAGAATCGGAAGAGGTCAGGGTTCAGGTAAAGGTGGGACGTCTACGCGTGGACACAAAGGTGCAAAATCACGTTCTGGATACTCCAGAAAAATTGGATTTGAAGGTGGTCAAATGCCACTTCAACGTAGAGTTCCAAAATTTGGTTTCACTAACATCAATCGAAAGGAGTACCAGGGGATTAATCTTGATACAATACAATCCCTAGTTGATAATAAAAAAATTAAATCAAAACTTGATTTTAATGCGATAATTGAACTAAGATTAGCTCGTAAGGGTGAATTAGTAAAAATATTAGGTCGAGGTGAATTAAAAGCTAAGCTAAAAATATCAGCTCATAAATTCACTGAGAATGCCAAAGCGGCAATCGAAGCTGTTGGAGGTGAATCAATAACACTCTAAAAAAAGAGGATGAAATTTATAGAGACATTAAAAAACGTTTGGAATATTACAGAACTTAAGGATAGAATTATTTTGACCTTAGGGCTGTTATTAGTTTACCGTTTTGGAGCTCAGGTTGTTCTACCTGGGATCGATGCTTCTCAACTAGGATCATTAGCCTCAAATACAGATTCTGGCTTACTTGGTCTGTTAAATGCTTTTACAGGAGGTGCCTTTGCTAAAGCCTCTGTTTTTGCTCTGGGAATTATGCCATATATTTCTGCATCAATTGTTGTTCAATTAATGGGGATTGCGATTCCTTACCTTCAAAAACTTCAAAAAGAAGGCGCGAGCGGACAAAAGAAAATCACACAAATTACGCGTTGGTTAACCATTGGAATATGCTTAGTTCAGGCACCTGCTTACTTGGCTAGTTTACCAAGTCTTATGGGCGGAACTCAAGCTTTTACCCTTGGCCAAAGTGGTGTGTTTTATGTTTCATCAATTATTATCTTAGTAACAGGTTGCATTTTTGCAATGTGGTTGGGTGAAAAAATTACAGACAAAGGGGTTGGTAATGGTATTTCATTATTAATCATGGTTGGTATTATTGCCACAATGCCACTTTCATTTGCACAAGAATTTGATTCAGCTGTAAATCAATCACAAGGCGGTTTAATAAAAATTTTAATTGAAATAGTTATTTGGTTTGCTATAATTCTAGCTTCTGTAATGTTGGTTATGGCTGTCAGAAGAATTGCTGTTCAATATGCTAGAAGAACGACAACTGGCAGCTATGAGAAAAATATTATGGGATCACGACAGTATATCCCACTTAAACTTAATGCTTCAGGTGTTATGCCTATTATCTTTGCTCAAGCTATAATGTTCGTACCTGGACTTATTGGTGGGCTTGATGTTATCAAAGACTCTTCTGTGGGACAATGGCTTGTTGCAAATTTTGGTGGTAATAGTATGTTTGGTTTTTGGTATAATATTGTCTTTGGTTTATTAATTATTGTATTTACTTATTTTTACACCGCTATAACCGTTCCAACTAATAAAATGGCTGATGACCTGAAACGAAGTGGTGGTTTTATCCCTGGAATACGACCAGGAACCGAAACATCAGAGTTTTTAGATAAAATAATGTCCCAAATTACCTTACCTGGTTCTATATTTCTAGCTTTAATTGCTGTTTTTCCAGCTATTATTGTTCAAATTATGAACATACAAGCTGGTTGGGCATTATTTTTTGGTGGTACATCTCTTTTGATAATGGTTGGTGTTGCAATTGATACTATGCAACAAATTAATTCATACCTCTTAAACAAACACTATGATGGTTTAATGAAAACTGGTAAAAATAGAAAATCAATATAAAAATGGCAAAACAAGCAGCGATAGAACAAGACGGAACCATAATAGAAGCATTATCCAATGCCATGTTTCGTGTGGAGTTAGAAAACGGTCACATTGTAACTGCTCATATTTCTGGCAAAATGAGAATGCATTATATTAAACTTTTACCAGGAGATAAAGTAAAATTAGAAATGAGCCCTTATGATTTAACTAAGGCGAGAATAACTTACAGATATTAAAAAAATAATTAAACATGAAAGTAAGAGCATCCATCAAAAAAAGAAGTGCAGATTGTAAGATCGTGCGAAGAAAAGGGAGACTTTATGTTATTAATAAAAAGAATCCTAGATTCAAACAAAGACAAGGATAATTATGGCAAGAATTGCAGGGGTAGATATCCCAAAACAAAAAAGAGGCGTTATTTCATTAACCTATATTTTTGGTATAGGTCGTAGTCGCGCAAAAGAAATTTTGGCATCGGCAAGTGTTGATGAAAGTACAAAAGTTTCAGATTGGACAGATGAAGAAATTGGAAATATTCGTACCGCTATAGGTCAATATACGATAGAAGGAGAATTGCGATCTGAGACACAATTGAATATTAAACGTTTGATGGATATTGGATGTTATAAGGGAATCCGCCACAGGTCAGGGTTACCTTTACGCGGACAGCGAACTAAGAATAATTCTAGAACAAGAAAGGGAAAGAGAAAAACAGTTGCTAACAAGAAAAAAGTAACTAAATAAATAGTGTTATGGCAAAGACAAATTCTAAAAAACGAAAAGTAATTGTAGAAGCTAGCGGTCAAGCGCATATCACTGCTTCTTTCAACAACATCATAATTTCTTTAACAAATAAAAAAGGCGATGTAATTTCATGGTCTTCTGCCGGTAAAATGGGTTTCCGTGGTTCTAAGAAGAATACACCTTATGCTGCTCAATTAGCTGCTGAAGATGCTTTAGCTGTAGCAAAAGAAGCTGGCCTTAGAAAGGTGAAAGTTTATGTTAAAGGCCCTGGTAACGGTCGTGAATCAGCTATAAGAAGTATTCATAATGGAGGTATTGAGGTTACAGAAATTATAGATGTAACCCCTACTCCTCACAACGGATGTAGGCCACCCAAAAGGCGAAGAGTTTAATATAAAATTATAAAAGTATAGTAACTGAGAAAAACACATTGGCGAAAGATTAGATTAAGATCTTAATTCTCAATGTCTCTAAAAAATAAAAAAATGGCAAGATATACTGGTCCTAAAACAAAAATAGCTAGGAAATTTGGTGAAGCTATATATGGTGAAGATAAGTCCTTTGAAAAACGAAATTATCCCCCTGGACAACATGGTAATAACCGTCGTAGAGGTAAAAAATCGGAATATGCTATCCAACTTATGGAAAAGCAAAAGGCAAAATACACCTATGGAATATTAGAAAAACAATTTAGAAACTTATTCAAAAAGGCTACATCTGCTGATGGTATTACAGGAGAGGTGTTACTCCAACTTTGCGAGTCTCGCCTAGACAATGTTGTATACAGGATGGGACTTTCATCATCCCGAAGCGGCGCTCGGCAACTGGTATCTCACCGACATATTACTGTCAATGGTAAACTTACTAATATACCTTCATACTCATTAAAAGCTGGAGATGTTGTTGCAGTTCGTGAAAAATCAAAATCTTTAAAGGCTTTAAATAACTCTTTAGAAAATACATCTGCTATCTATGAGTGGATTACATTTAACAATGATACAAAGACTGGAACGTTTGTATCTGTACCATTACGAATTCAGATTCCAGAAAAAATCAATGAGCAGTTCATAGTTGAATTATACTCTAAATAATTAACTGAAACACAAACCGATATGGCAATTTTAAATTTTCAGAAGCCCGATAAAGTCATTATGATCGATTCAACTGATCATGATGGTAAATTCGAATTCAGACCCCTAGAACCAGGATATGGTTTAACAGTAGGAAATGCACTCAGAAGGGTGTTATTATCATCTTTAGAAGGATTTGCAATCACCTCAGTCAGAATTGAAGGGGTGGAACATGAGTTTTCAACAATCAATGGTATTGTTGAAGATGTCACAGAAATTATTCTAAATTTAAAGCAAATTCGTTTTAAGAGACAGATAGAAGAAGTAGACAATGAATCTGTTTCCATTTCTATATCTGATCAAGAAAAAATTACTGCTGGAGATTTTCAAAAGTTTATTTCTGGATTTCAAATTCTCAATACAGATTTAGTTATTTGTAATTTGAATCCCAAGATGAACCTTTCAATGGAGCTAACCATAGAGAAGGGTAGAGGATATGTTCCAGCAGAAGAAAATAAAAAGGCTTCTGCTGCTTTAGGAACTATCTTCACTGATTCGATTTACACCCCCATAAAAAATGTTAAGTATAGGGTTGAGAATTTTCGTGTTGAGCAAAAGACTGACTATGAAAAGCTTGTTTTTGAAATAATTACTGATGGTTCAATTAATCCCCAAGATGCACTGACCCAAGCAGCTAAGATTCTTATTCACCATTTCATGTTATTTTCTGATGAGCGCATAACTTTAGAAGCTGATGAAATTGCACAAACAGAGACCTACGACGAGGAATCTTTACATATGCGTCAATTACTTAAAACCAGACTAATTGATATGGATCTTTCAGTTCGTGCTCTTAATTGCTTGAAAGCAGCTGAAGTTGATACTCTCGGAGATCTTGTGTCGTTTAATAAAAATGATTTAATGAAGTTTAGGAATTTCGGTAAGAAATCACTTACTGAGCTTGAAGAGTTGGTGTGTGCTAAAAGCTTAAGCTTTGGAATGGATCTTAGTAAATATAAGTTAGATAAAGAGTAATACGTCATATTTTGCTCCCAATTTATTTAGGTAGAAGCAAGATGATAGTTAATATAAAGTGAAATGAGACACGGAAAAAAAATAAATCATTTAGGAAGAAAAGCAGCTCATAGGAAATCAATGCTGGCTAATATGGCATGTTCACTTATTGAATTTAAGCGAATAAATACCACGGTTGCTAAAGCAAAAGCACTAAAACAGTTTATTGAACCAATGGTTACTAAATCAAAACAAGACAGTACACATAATCGTCGCCTTGTTTTTAGTAAGTTACGCCAAAAGCAAGCAGTAGGAATCCTTTTTAGAGATATTGCTATTAAAGTAGGAGATCGTCCTGGCGGATACACAAGAATCATAAAGCTTGGAAACCGACTTGGTGATAATGCAGACATGGCCATGATCGAGTTTGTAGATTATAATAAGATTTACAATGCAGATAAACCAAAAAAGAAAACAACTCGGAGAAGCCGACGTGGAGGTAAAATAAAAGACCAAGTTAGTGTATCAACAAAAGCTTCACAAGAAGAAGAGTAAATGTTAATAATCATTTGAAATATTAAGGATAATCTTTTTTAGTTTATCCTTTTTTTTATGCAATTTTGTTCTTGTAGTATAACTATCTAATTATTATGAAATATAAGTCTAGAAAAAAAGCCATTCTTCTTCTTGCTGATGGTACTATTTTTTATGGCAAAGCCATTGGAAAAGAAGGAACCGCTTTTGGCGAAGTTTGTTTCAATACAGGGATGACTGGCTATCAAGAGATTTTTACAGACCCCTCATATTTTGGTCAATTAATGGTTACTGCTAATGTTCACATAGGTAACTATGGTATTAATAATTCTGAAGCTGAGTCAGATACTATTAAGATATCAGGTTTAATTTGTAAAAATTTTAGTTACAACTATTCTCGCGTCGATTCCAACGGAAGCCTTTTGGACTTTTTTGAAGTTAACGATCTGTTTGCAATTTCAGATGTTGATACTAGGGCCTTGGTAAGTTACATTCGTGAAAATGGTGCAATGAATGCTGTTATCTCTACCGATTTAGATAAATTAGAAGAATTAAAACAAAAGCTCTCAAAATTTCCAAAGATGGAAGGTTTGGAACTAGCTTCTAAAGTTTCAACAAAAAAGCCTTATTATTTTGGCGATGAAAACGCAAGCTATAAAATTGCAGCTTTAGATATAGGGATTAAGAAAAATATTTTGAGAAACTTCGAAAAACGAGATGCTTATATAAAAGTTTTCCCTTATAATGCTACTTTTGAGGATTTAACATCATGGAATCCTGACGGCTATTTTCTTTCTAATGGCCCTGGTGATCCAAAACCACTTCTACATGCGCAGACATTGGCTAAAAAAGTTATTGAAAAAAACCTTCCCCTTTTTGGTATATGTCTAGGCCACCAAGTCATAGCACTTGCGAATGGCGTATCAACCTATAAAATGCATAATGGTCACCGTGGGATCAACCATCCTGTTAAAAATCTTACTACAGGAAAGGGAGAAATAACTTCCCAAAATCATGGATTTGCCGTTGAAAGAACTCAAGCTGAAGCTCACCCAGATTTAGAAATCACACACTTGCATCTTAATGATAACACTGTTGCTGGATTAGCAATGAAAAACAAAAAATGCTTTTCTGTTCAATATCACCCAGAAGCAAGCCCTGGTCCACATGATTCCTCATATTTATTTGATCAGTTTATTGCACTTTTAAAATAAAAATATCTTGTAATTAAATTAATCGAAAATGTCATGTTTTGACAAATAATCATTTGGTTATTCATAACTTATAAAAAGGTTTTGTTTTTGTATTTTTACATTCCTAAAACATTTAAATTCTGCCACTATGAGTGCTATTTCAAAAATTCATGCTAGACAAATTTTAGATTCTAGAGGAAACCCTACTGTTGAGGTAGATGTTACTACAGAGAATGGTTCTTTTGGAAGAGCTGCTGTCCCTTCAGGTGCTTCTACAGGAGAACATGAAGCCGTTGAGCTTCGAGACGGTGGCTCCTCATTTATGGGTAAGGGAGTTTCTCAAGCGGTTGCAAATGTCAACGTTATTCTTGCCGATGCACTGCAAGGCATTTCGGTATTTGAACAAGAACTTATTGATAAAACCATGATCGATTTAGACGGTACTCCCAACAAATCAAAACTTGGTGCGAATGCTATTTTAGGAGTGTCTTTAGCTGTAGCAAAAGCCGCTGCTGCTGCTTCCAAAACTTCATTATTCCAATATATTGGAGGAGAAAACGCCAAAACATTGCCTGTACCCATGATGAATATTATTAATGGTGGATCGCACAGTGATGCACCCATCGCCTTTCAGGAATTTATGGTCATGCCCGTGAAAGCCAAAAGTTTCACCCATGCCATCCAAATGGGGACTGAAATTTTTCACAACCTAAAAAAGGTTTTACACGACCGAAATTTGAGTACCGCTGTTGGAGATGAAGGTGGTTTTGCTCCCACGCTCGACGGAACAGAGGATGCACTTGATACCATTGCAATAGCTGTAAAAAATGCTGGATATTCGTTAGGTGATGAGGTAATGATTGCCTTGGATTGTGCCTCTGCAGAATTTTATGAGGATGGCAAATACGACTATTCAAAATTTGAGGGGCCTTCGGGAAAAGTGAGAACCAGTCATGAGCAAGCAGATTATTTAGCCGAACTAGCTGAAAAATATCCTATTATTTCCATTGAAGATGGTATGGATGAAAACGACTGGGATGGCTGGAAGTATTTAACTGAAATAATAGGTGATAAAGTTCAACTTGTTGGAGACGATTTATTTGTAACTAATGTGAAACGTCTCTCTAAAGGCATTGAAAATAATATTGCTAATTCTATTTTAATTAAGGTAAATCAGATTGGAACCTTGACAGAAACTATTGCTGCAGTTAATATGGCTCACCAAGCGGGCTACACTTCGGTTATGTCGCACCGCTCTGGAGAAACAGAAGATAATACCATAGCAGATTTAGCTGTAGCCTTAACTACTGGGCAAATCAAAACAGGTTCTGCTTCTAGGAGTGATCGTATGGCTAAGTACAATCAATTGTTGCGTATTGAAGAAAAATTAAGCAGTGAAGCGTATTACCCTCAAGACAATGCTTTTAAGATAAAATAAAATTTTTAAGTTTTTTTTAAAGTAGCTTCAAGTTTTGCGAGAGTATTTTGTTTTAAAATCTTAATAAACTGTTTTTCTAATTGATAAAATCAAGGCGTTTTATTACATTTGTCTAATAAATCTCACTTCAATTTACTATACTAAATGTCAGATAAAGCATCTTTAGAAATCAATGGAAATACTTACGACTTTCCTATTATCCATGGAACTGAACAAGAACAAGCTATAAACATTAGCAGTCTTAGAACTTCCTCAGCAGGTTTAATTACCATAGATCCTGGTTTTAAAAACACAGGCTCATGCCAGAGTGCTATAACATTTTTAGATGGAGAAAAAGGGATTTTAAGATATCGTGGTTATTCTATTGAAGAACTTGCTGAGAAGGCAGACTTTCTTGAAGTAGCATTCTTACTTGTTTTTGGTCAACTGCCTACATTAGAAGAATTAGATAAATTTCATGAAGACATTAAAGAAAACTCTATAGTTGATGATGATATTCGAAAAATATTAGATGCCTTCCCAAAATCAGCACATCCTATGGGGATTCTTTCTTCACTCACGAGTGCATTAACCGCGTTTAACCCTACCAATGATCAAATAAACAACATTGATTATTCGCGAACAAAGCAAGCATTATATGACAATATTGTTAAAGTTTTGGGCAAAATTCCCGTCTTAGTTACTTGGACTTATAGAAAAAAACATGGTTTACCATTGGAATATGGTGATAACTCACTTGGCTATGTTCAGAACATAGTAAAAATGATGTTTAAAAAACCAAATAAAGATTACACAGAAAATCCGGTTATTATTAAAGCTTTAAATAAACTTCTTATTTTACATGCAGATCACGAGCAAAATTGTTCCACATCAACGGTACGTATTGTTGGCTCATCTCATGCGGGTCTTTTTGCTTCTATATCATCTGGAATTTCAGCACTTTGGGGTCCATTACATGGTGGTGCTAACCAAGCAGTTCTAGAAATGTTAGAATCTATTAGACAAGACGGAGGTGATACAAAAAAGTTCATGGCTAAAGCCAAAGATAAAAGTGATCCATTTAGACTTATGGGCTTTGGTCATAGGGTTTACAAAAACTTTGATCCTCGAGCAAAAATTATAAAGTTAGCTGCTGACGAGGTTTTAAACGAATTAGGGATAGATGATCCAATACTTGAAATTGCCAAATCACTTGAAAAAGAAGCTTTGTCAGATCCTTATTTTTTAGATCGTAAATTATATCCAAATGTTGATTTTTACTCTGGAATTATTTACCGTGCCATGGGAATTCCTGTGGATATGTTTACAGTAATGTTTGCCTTGGGACGTTTACCTGGATGGATTGGCCATTGGCGTGAAATGCGTTTACGAAAAGAACCTATAGGCCGTCCTCGTCAAGTGTATATAGGTGCTAATTACCGCCCTTTCAAATCTTGCAAAGAATAGTATAAATTTATGTTATGATTCAGCTTAATGTTGCCAATGAAACCAATCGATTAAAAGCGGTCGTTCTTGGAACGGCACAGAGCAATGGCCCAACCCCCACCCCCGCCGCGTGTTACGACCCAAGCAGTTTAATGCATGTCAAAGCTGATACCTATCCTTTGGAACCACAGATGTTAAAGGAAATGAGTGCATTAGAGGCGGTTTTAAAGCGTTACAATGTGACTGTTTTAAGGCCTCATATTATCCCTGATTGTAACCAGATTTTTGCTAGGGATGTTGCGTTTGTTATAGAGGATAAAATCATAAAATCCAATATTTTGCCCGATCGTGAAAATGAATTTTCTGGTATGTCTCATATTTTAGAACAAATTGACTCAACAAAAATCATTGAATTGCCAAAAGAATGTCATATTGAAGGGGGTGACGTCATTCTTTTTAATGATTATTTATTTGCAGGTGTCTACACTGGTCCTGATTATTCTGACTTTATTACGGCACGTACAAATCAAAAGGCTATTGATGCTCTTAAATCTTTATTTCCTCAAAAGACTCTAAAAACTTTTGAGCTTAAAAAGTCCAATACCGAGCCTCAAGAAAATGCTTTGCATTTGGATTGTTGTTTCCAGCCTATTGGACAAGGCAAAGCCTTGATTCATAAAGCAGGGTTTTTAAATCCTCTGGATTGCAAGTTTTTAGAGGACTTGTTTGGAAAAGAAAATTTATTCCAAGCTTCCAAAAATGAAATGGCCGCCATGAATTGTAATGTATTTTCAATTTCAGAAGACGTTGTTGTTTCAGAAAAAAATTTCACCCGTCTGAACCAATGGCTAAACCTTCAAGGGTTTATTGTTGAAGAAGTCCCCTACACAGAAATTTCTAAACAAGGCGGACTATTTCGTTGTTCAACCATGCCATTAATTCGCACTTGAAATGAACTGCCAAATCACCAACAACATCTTAATGATTCGCCCCATTCAATTTCGAATGAACGAGCAAACGGCCGTTAACAATTATTATCAGAAAGTCTTAGGTAATTTAAGGCCTTCAGCAATCACCATTAAGGCGGTTCAGGAGTTTGATACTTTTGTAGATAAATTAAGAACTGTCGGGATTCAAGTCATTGTCATAAACGACACCCAAGAATTTGATACACCAGATTCAGTCTTTCCCAATAATTGGATTTCCTTTCATCAAAATGGAACTATTGCGCTATATCCAATGTTTGCTAAAAACAGGCGTTTGGAACGCAAAGAATCTATATTGGAAGGAGTAGAAAAACAAGGATTTTTAATCAATTCTGTTCAAGATTACACCAACGCCGAAGCTGCTTCGATTTTCCTAGAAGGAACAGGTAGTGTTATTTTAGACCGTATAAACAGAAAAGCGTATTGCGCTCTTTCACCTCGTGCAGATGAGGGATTGTTTATCGAGTTTTGCGAAGATTTTGATTATTTTCCTATCATTTTTTCAGCTTATCAAACGGTGGCTGAAGTACGCAAGAAAATATACCATACCAATGTCATGATGTGTATTGGAGACTGCTTTGTAGTCGTTTGCCTGGCTTCAATTGACGATAAAAAGGAACGTAAAAATGTTTTGATGCATTTAAAGCAAGACGGTAAACAAATCATTGATATTTCAGAAAGTCAAGTTCATCAATTTGCCGGTAACATGCTTCAATTAAAAGGCAGCGATGAAATTCCTTACCTAGTTATGAGTCAATCTGCTTTTGATTGTCTAGAACCAACTCAAATAAAAGCCCTTGAAAACCACGGTTCCATCATTTCAAGTCCCTTACCCACCATAGAAGCTTGTGGCGG
>TARA_B100001057_G_scaffold204760_1_pt1 | contig 41473 bp, 37 predicted proteins | sample TARA_B100001057 | Tara Oceans TARA_B100001057 (sample SAMEA2621839) | marine metagenome | biome: marine biome (ENVO:00000447); feature: surface water layer (ENVO:00002042); material: "saline water (ENVO:00002010), including plankton (ENVO:xxxxxxxx)" | depth 5 m | reverse complement strand
TATACCTCAGATCATGCAATTCTTGCTCACGAAAGATTATCAATTGTAGATGTTAAATCAGGAAAACAGCCAATTATATCCAATAATGATCAGATTATACTTGCAGTAAATGGAGAAATTTATAATCATAAGTCAATAAGAAAAGACAAAAATTTTAAATACGATTATAAAACTGAATCAGATTGTGAGGTTATAATACCTCTTTATGATAAAATAAAAAGTGATCTTTTAAATGAGTTAAGTGGAATTTTTGCATTTTTTCTATATGATAAAGTAAGTAATAGTTTTCTTGTTGGTAGAGATCCAATTGGAGTAATACCTCTTTATATGGGTTTGGGAGATGATGGAAAAAAATATTTTGCATCAGAGATGAAATGCTTAGTGGGAATTTGTGGTAATATTAAAGAGTTTCCTCCCGGTCATTATATGACAGACAAGGACGAGGCCCCAGTGAAGTATTATCAAAGAAATTGGATGAGTTTTAATAAACTTAAAAATTATACATCTACATCCGACCTGAGAGATTCTCTTGAGAAATCTGTCAAAAGTCAGATGATGTCTGATGTACCATTTGGAGTTTTATTATCTGGAGGTTTAGATTCTTCAATAATCTCATCTATTGTAACAAAGTTTTCAAAACATAGGATTGAGTCAGGAGATAAAAAAAAGGCATGGTGGCCAAGGATTCATTCCTTCGCAGTAGGTTTAGAAAATTCACCAGACTTGATTGCGTCAAGGAAGGTTGCAGATCATTTAAAAACCGTCCATCATGAAATTCATTTTACTATTCAAGAAGCTCTAGACGCACTTGATGATGTTATTTACTATCTTGAAACCTATGATGTCACCACTGTCAGGGCGTCAACACCTATGTATCTAATGGCTAGATATATTAAATCTATGGGTATAAAAATGGTTCTGTCAGGGGAAGGTGCGGATGAAATTTTTGGTGGATATCTATATTTTCACAAAGCGCCTTCATCTAAAGAATTCCATAATGAGACACTCAGAAAGATAGATAAACTACATTTGTATGATTGTCTTAGAGCAAATAAATCTCTAGCCGCATGGGGCGTGGAGGGTAGGGTACCCTTTCTTGATATCAATTTCTTAGATTATTCTATGAATATTAATCCAGAAAAAAAGATGATTACAGATGGTAAAATTGAAAAAAATATTCTCAGAGAATCCTTTAAAGGGTATATACCTGACAGTGTCTTGTGGAGACAGAAAGAACAATTTTCAGATGGTGTTGGGTATTCCTGGATTGACTCATTAAAAGAATTTGCAAATAAAGAAATATCCGATAAAACCTTTGAAGAAAGATCAAATAAATTTCATTTAAATACTCCAAAATCAAAAGAAGAATACCTCTATAGAAAAATTTTTGAAAAACATTTTCCTGGGGATGATTGTGCATTGTGTGTACCTTCATCAAAATCAGTTGCTTGTAGCACAGAGGAGGCATTAAAATGGGATAAAGAGTTTGAAAATATGATTGATCCATCTGGTAGATCAATCAAAAAAGTTCATAAAGATTCTTATTAAACCTTTTCTAAAGAATTTTTTATGTCAAGGATCAGGTCATTTGAATCCTCTATCCCTACAGAGATTCTAACTAGAGACTCAGTCATTCCAATTTTATTTTTTGTTTCTACGCTTACATCAGCATGTGTCATGGAGTAGGGATGACACGCGAGACTCTCAGTCCCACCAAGACTTACTGCAAGTTTAACAAGCTTGAGATTATCCAAGAATGCAAAAGCCTCCTTTTCACCACCTTTTATGTAAGCTGAGATCATACCGCCACTACTAGAGTATTGTTTCTTATAAACTTCATATTCCTTAGAGTTTTTATCTATTAAACTCAAGTAATGGATTTTTTCTATTTTAGGATGTGAGTTAAGCATCTCAGCAATTTTTTTTGCGTTTTCAGCACTTTTCTCCATCCTAATTTTTAATGTCTCAAGGCTTCTTGTGATCAGCCAAGATGTGAACGGACTAGCCATATTTCCCATAAAAACTCTCATACCCTTAATTCTGTTAATTATCTCACTAGAGCCTGAGGCAGCACCTGCAACTAGGTCACTGTGACCACCAATATATTTCGTTGCTGAATAGAGAACTACGTCGGCACCATGATCAATTGGCTGAGAAAAAACTGGTCCCATAAATGTGTTGTCAATTGCTACAAATACTTTATTTGAATCATCGCTGTAATGGTTAGCTAAATCCTTGGATTTTTTAATATCTACGATACTATTTGTAGGGTTTGCTGGACTTTCGATGTAGACGAGGCTAACATCTAAACCTGGAAACTTTTCCTCTTTTTCTTTGACTATGTCCTCCAGCGTATCAAAAGAATTAAAATACATTGATTTAATATTATATTTTGGTAAGACGTGGTGAATGAAATGATCAGTACCACCATAGAGAGGAGAGGAGTGAAGAATTAAGGTATTTGGTTTTGTTAACTCAAGTATTGTTGTTGTTATAGCTGCCATACCACTTTGAAAAAGTGCACAGGATTCTGCCTTATCCCATAACTTTAGTCTTTCCTCAGCAATCTCTAGGTTAGGATTATTAATTCTTGAATATGCCAAAGACATTGATTCACCAATATTTTTCTCTCTAAGACCGTAGGCTATGTGAAAATGTGATTTCCCTTCCTCAGAATTTTTAAATACAAAGGTACTGGTTTGAAATATTGGAACTTTTGCCGATCCTTCGGACAGATGAGGATCGTAAAATGCACCCATCATCTCACTTTCTGGCTTATTATTTTTCATTATTTGTTGTATCTAATTTTATATTTAACTGTTCCTCAAAAGATTCAATAGTTGAATTTTTAAATTCGTTAAGTTGCTTCTTAAGATCTTTCTTAAAGTTTTTGATGAACTCGTCACTTGAAAGTTTTTTAAGATTTTTATTTATTTCATCTATTTTTTTATCAACTATTTTTAATTCTAAATCTTTGATTTTCTTAATATCATCCACATTTTTTTTGAGCTCAGTTATTTTCTCATTTTCATCCCTAAGCTTGGTTCTGTATTCATTTTCTAACTGATCTAGGTAGTTTCTGTTCTCTTTTAATAACTTATCTACATAATTTGAAAAACTTGACTCAAAATCTTTATTTAACCCCTCAATATCTTTTAGTAACTCATCTATTTTGGCTTCAAGAAAACCATCTTTTAGATTAATCATCATATCATTTAAATTTCCATCCTTACCATTACTTTTAACTTTATTAAGAATTGAGCTTCCAATTTTATTATTCTTCTCCTGAGAAAAACAGGTGAATGTTATGTTAAATAGGAATAAGATTAAAAAATACCTCTTCATTATTGATGTAATTTACATTTAAAATTAATTATTTAGATTCTTAAAATATTTATTTTCTTTTATTTGAGGAAATAAATTTAGAGCATTCTTATAGTATACTTTTTTTAGTACTTCATCTGGTAAATTTAAACCATACATTTTCCAGTTTCCGTGTCTTTTTCTATAGTAATCAAAATATTCGTCGTCAGTTTCTAGTACTCTAAAGTAGGTGAAGTATTCTGACACATTGTAGGAGTCTTTTCCAAATAAAATTCTGTCTTGGTATTCAATAAAAAACTTCCTTGCTCTCTTGGGTTGTCTTCCAATTTCTGCAAGAACAGCACCGATTTCAGTTATGACATTTTGATTGTCATCTAGGTGTTTTGACAACCTATCTAAATCATTACCTAACCATCCTAGGTGAGCATTTATGAAGATAGTGTTAGGGTTACTTTTGAACATATCATGTTGTTCACTTAATACCTCTTCAAATGATGGGTTATTATTAGGATCTCTGTACCTACCAGGTTTTTGTTTTAGTTCTAACCATCTTTCGTTAGACTTATCTTTGGGATACCAGAATGCCTGAGGATCCCCGCTGTGAATTAGAACTGGTATATTTTGTTCTGCACACACATCCCATATCGGTTTTAATCTTTCATCATTGATTCTTATTCTATTTCCGAATTTATCTTTATCATCTAGTCCAAGTGATTTATATATCTTTAATCCGATTACACCATTAGATACACCTTCTCTGATTAAATCTTTATTTTTTGATCCGAAGTTAGGGTCATCAATTTCTTCAAAATCTATGTTAATAAATAGACCAAATCTATCAGGGTAATTTTCGTTAATATTATCGAGTGATTTCTGTAAGTATAATCCCCTAAAACCACTTAAATTTACCATATATCCCATATTCAGAGAATCCATCTCTATGACTAACTTAGAGAGATCTTTCAGAGGCATATCAAATTGATGATTATGGACATCTATGAATGGATATTTAGATTTTTTAATTAAATTTTCCTCAACTATTAATGTAGATATGGGCTCGTAAACCTCAATATCCATGAGGTTATATTTGTATTGGATGGTATCTATTGAAAAATATAATACTATAGATACTAGAATAATTGAGAAAAGTACTTTTAGAAATAATTTCAAAATAATTATTTGATAGGTATCAGGAGACCAGTCTTATCCCATCTAATTCTTAGAAATAAAGAAGTATCTTCTTCTGAAAAATCAATAGTTAGTTGTTCTATTTCATTCTCTATATCAAATGTATTCACTGATACCTCTGCAATGTTTTTAGTTTTATCGGGATTGAAATATGAGAATGTTCCCGCCTCTGAATTTAGGTATATTTTCCAGTTATTATTATTTGGAATGGTATGTAGCCAGTATGATCCTTTTGAGACAGATATACTACCAAATATAAAGTCATCACTGACAGTAAGGTCAGTAGAATAATTTGCTCCAGTTCTCCAATACTCATTAAAAGGAACTAATGCGCCATCTTTTTTTTCACCAAATATCAATCTGTTTTTTTTGTATGGTCTTCCATATTCGACGAGAAATTCTTTAGCATTGAAAGTAATTTTTGAGCTTTCTCTAGGACTTTTAGGTGGTTGGAGGAAGTTATAAATACCGTACCCAACTATCAGAGCTGTAATTAATAAAATAATTTTCTTCATAATAATAAATTTTGAATGCGAATATAAGTTAAAATTTGGTCTATTATAGTTATTTAATTTTTGTGTTGCTAATTTCCTCTCTTAATTCTATCAAGTTAAGTTTTTCGTCATACTGGGCATTAATTATAAATTTCTTATCATCAAGAATAAACTTATAGATATGATGGTCGGTAAGAGGAGTAGGTATATTATGTAGTTCATCGTACTTGATCCATTCAAGTTTACCTTCATCAGAAATAGGAGGGTCAATTAATTTAATCTCTGATGAGAAAATATATGAAATCCAATTGTATTTAGTTGGTGATGTTTCTGTTAAGATACCAAAGAATTTTGGATCATATACTCTAATGCCAGTTTCTTCAAATGTCTCTCTTATTACCCCATCTTTAGGGGTTTCATTTTGTCTTAGTTTACCTCCCACGGGTACATACTTCCCTACATTTGGTTCATTGAACCTTTTTAGTAGGAGAAATTTGTTTTCATTTTTTAACACACAGAGAGTTGCTACCTTCTTAAATTCATCTTTATACATATTTATATTTTTTCAATATTTGATTAAACATACAAAAACATTTCGCATTAACATTTTCATTTATTAATTTGAAGATATAAATCATAATACTTGGGGCTTTTATTACTCTACGGTTTTTTAACTATCCTTCTCTCTTTTTTGTGTTCTATCCTAGAAGCAGTACTACTTAGTGTTAATCCAACCTTTATTAAAATTAAGATTAAAGATGGTTTAAAATATGCAGAAGATTTACAAAAACTTAAAAATTCAATTGATGAACCATTAGTGATAATTCTGACACTTAATACAATTGCCCACACAGTTGGAGCTATATTAGTTGGGGTTCAGGCAAAAATTACATATGCAACTTTAAATGTTGATAATACATATTTATTATTTGGTTTTCAGGTAACAGAGGAGTCTCTGATTGGGTTTGTATCTGCTGTTATGACTGTCTTAGTATTAATTCTCTCGGAAATTATCCCTAAAACTATTGGAGCTAGGTACTGGGATAAGTTAGCTAGAATTACAACTGTAACCTTAATGTCTATTATACCAATTTTTAAATATTCTGGAATTTTATGGTTGCTTAAATTCTTTAGCAATATTGCTGGTAAGTCAGAAAGGAAATCAATTTTTAAAAGAGAAGATATTTCTACTCTAGCTGAGATTGCCGAGGAACAGGGTGTTATTAAAGAAAAAGATTCTGATTTCATTAAAAATATAGTTAAACTTCAAAACATTGAGTTGAGAGAAATTATGACTCCATTCTCAGTAATTAAGTCTGCAGATATCAGTATGTCTATCCAAGATTTTTACTTAAATAATAAAAAATTACCTTTCTCAAGGATACCAATCTATTCGGAAAATAAGGAGGATATAGACTTTTATGTTCTGAAGGATACCATTCTTGAAAATGTAATTCAAAAGAATGGGAAGAAGAAACTGGGAGATATCAAGAGACCGATCATTAAAATTTCTTATGAGTCTAAAATACCCGTTCTATTTGATAAGCTTTTAAAGAAAAGAGAGCACATTTCTCTTGTTATTGATGAGTTTGGATCTGTAAGAGGTATAGTCACCTTAGAGGATATAATAGAAACATTACTAGGTCTGGAAATCGTAGACGAAACTGACACCGTGGTTGATTTGCAGGTACTAGCGAAGAAAAGAAGAAAAAAATATCTCAAAGACATAGATTAAATTATAATCTTAAATATTTTTCTATAGAAAATGAGACGAACTAGATTCCTCTAATACCCCAACTCTGCAGGTGAGATTGGTTATTATCACATTGTTCTAAGCTAATCTCTCTTATTAAATGAACAGGATTTCCTCCACCTCCCTCTCTGAATGTCTCAGATATTGTTATGCAAAGATTATTATTTGATTTTAAGGTAATTTGCCCATTATCTTTAAGTATAAATTTCTGTTTTTCATTTCCGTTGCAACTTTGTAATATTAAATTTGATGAATTCTCAATAGTTTTTGCCTCTAAGCAAACATTAAAATACGGTAAATAAAATTGATTATTTGATATTTTTAATTTATCAAATCCTTGGTCGACAGCTATTTCACCTTGATATGAGTAACATGAATGAGCTTGTAATGATTTATTAATATCTGCATTTAATTTATAGCCCATCATGTCTAGACAATAACCTCTATTCTCATTCAATTCATCGATTAAGTATATTTCTACTTTTTCATCTATAAGTGTTTCAAGTTCCAGTTCGTTATTTTCAATTTTGCATGATATCAAGAAGAAAAAAAATAGTATAATCCTCATATTAAATCTTAATTTATAAAAATTAAACACTTTTATCAAATAGAGTAGTGGTATCCGCTCCTTTAAGATGTTTTTTATAAACTTCTTTACTGGTTTGAATATGATATCTAAATCGTTCATGAATTAAGTTGAAAAGTATTCTATTCTACTGGAGTATAACATAAAACACTATATGTTAAGCATTAGAATATTTAACTTTTGAATTCGACTTATATAGAAGTAAATTTGAATATGAAGACAAAAAAAGATATTGTAAAGGATTGGATAACTAGATATACAGGGAAGAAAAAAAGTACATTTGGCAAATTTATATTATTAACTAATTTCCAAAAGTATGTTGATCAATTTGCTAAAATAAATAATGTAAATGTTGATGGTATAGACAAGAATATGTCTTCAGCATCATTTGAAGATATTACAATAATTAACTTTGGTATGGGTAGTCCTAATGCAGCCACAATTATGGATCTGTTGTCAGCAATAAATCCACATGCTGTTCTTTTTCTAGGAAAATGCGGTGGTTTAAAAAAGAGAATACAAATAGGTGATTTTGTATTGCCAATAGGTGCTATAAGAGGTGAAGGAACCTCTAATGATTACTTTCCCATTGAAGTTCCTGCAATGCCATCGTTCTCATTACAAAGAGCAATATCATCTACACTAAAAAATAATAAAATTGACTATTGGACAGGAACTGTTTTTACGACTAATAGAAGAGTATGGGAATTCGATAGTGAATTTAAGAGTTATTTAAAGAAAATCAGAGCTTATTCTATTGATATGGAAACTGCTACTTTATTTACAGTTGGATTTCATAATAAAATTCCTACTGGAGCACTACTTCTTGTAACTGATCAACCTATGATTCCAGAAGGGGTTAAAACTGATATAAATGATGATAAAAACACTAAATTGTATGATAAAAAACATTTACTAATTGGTATAGAATCTTTAAAACAAATTATAAATAATGAAGATTCTGTTAGACATTTAAAGTTTTGAAATCATAAATCAATTATTTTCCAATACAGAACTTTGAAAATATATTTCCAAGTATTTCCTCATTTGAAATTTCACCAGTTATCTCTCCAAGATGATTTAAGGCATATTTTATATCTAAAGCAAGAAGATCAATATTTGACTTATCATTTAAATTCTTCTTGACATTGTTTATTGATTTATTTACATTTTTTAATGAAAGGTAATGTCTTTCATTAATCATTATTGATGAGTCTTGGCTAACAATGTTTTTAGATATAAATGAGTTGAGATTATTTTTAATTTTATCAATGTCCTCAATTGAGTTGGCAGAGATCACTTGAAATGAATTTTCAGTAAAATAATCACTAATTTTTTTATCTACTTTCAAATCATTTTTATTACCAATAAAAAAAACATGCTTTCCTACAAGAAAGTCATGCTCTTGCTCATTCTTTATTGATTGTAGACTTGTATTATTTAAATCAAAAACATATAAAATTAATGATGCTTTCTCAACCTGATCTAAAGCTTTTTTAATTCCTATCTTTTCAATTAGATCATCTGTATCTCTAATTCCTGCAGTATCTATAAACCTTAATAAATTTCCTCCTACAGTAATTGTATCTTCTAAAATATCTCGAGTTGTACCTGGTATATTAGAAATAATTGCTTTCTCATCTTCTAATAATCCATTAAGAATTGTTGATTTACCAACATTAGGCTTACCAAGTATCAATACATTGATGCCATCCTTAATTACATTATTTAATTTATAACTTTCTAGAAGCAGATTATTGAATGATAATATCTCATCTAACAACTTTTCAAGTTGTTTCCTGTTTGCAAATTCAACGTCTTCCTCTGAAAAATCAAGCTCAAGTTCTAGGAGGCTAGAAATATTAATTAAATCATTTCTTAGTTGTTTAATTTTTTTTGAAAAAACACCCTTTATGTGATTAATCGCAATTTGATGTGAATTCTCTGAATTTGAGCTAATTAAGTCTGAGACAGCTTCAGCTTGAGATAAATCAATATTTCCATTAATAAACGAGCGAAAAGTGAATTCACCTTTATTCGCTACTCTCGCACCTAACTCAATAGTAGCTGATAGAATTTTTTTTATAATATAATTGGAACCGTGACATGATATCTCTACAATATTTTCTTTTGTGTATGAGTTTGGCTCTTTAAATACTGATACTAATACCTCATCTATTATGATATTGTCAAATACAATGTTTCCGAAGTGTATCGTGTGAGATTTAACCTTTGTTATATCTTTAGAAGGAAATAGGGTATTAACTATTTTAATTGATTCTTTACCAGATAATCTAATAATACCAATTGCTCCTACACCATTAGGTGTTGACTGTGCGACTATTGTATCATTTAATTTCATTAGTTACAAAATTATAAAAAGATGAATTAATCTTAGAATTTTAATAGTTTAAGTAACCTTTTATTTAAGGTGAATTTTTTAACCGAGAGCAACATCAAGACACATCATTACAATAAAGCCCACAATTAGTCCAATTGTAGCTAAATCAGTATTGCCCCCTCTTTGACTCTCAGGGATAACCTCTTCCACTACAATAAAAATCATAGCTCCCGCGGCAAATGCTAGAGCGTAGGGTAGGATAGGGTAAATAAGGAGTACAAATGCGGCTCCAATAACTGCAAATATTGGTTCTACTATTGCTGATAATTGTCCCCATTTCCATGATTTAAATTTGCTAAATCCAGCACGTCTCAATGGCATAGAGACTGCAAATCCTTCCGGGAAGTTTTGTATACCAATTCCAATACCTAGTGCTACAGCAGATCCTAAACTAAAAACTGAAGAAAATTCAGCTGAATATAATGCTCCAAATGCAACACCAACAGCTAAACCTTCTGGGATATTATGGATGGCTATTGCAAGTACAAGCAATGAGGTTTTTTTTAGGTCTGTTTTTGGACCTTCTGCCTCCTCTATTTTACCAAATATATGAAGATGTGGTATTGATTTATCTAGAAAAAACATAAAAATTGCACCTAAAAAAAATCCGATAGCAGGGGGTAAAAATGTCGGTAAAGTTGAGTACCCTAACTCATTTTGTATCTCAACAGCATTAATTGCGGGTGATAGTAAAGACCAAAAACTTGCAGCAATCATTACCCCTCCGGTAAATCCAAGTGCAGCATCTAATAACTTTCTATTTGTAGATTTAAATAAAAAAACTAACGAAGCACCTATAGCTGTAAGTACCCAGGTAAATAATCCAGCAAATAGTGCTTGTATGATTGGAGATGACTGTGATCTAAAGAATTCAATAATACTTTCCATTTTAAATTTTTGTAATTTTTATGTTATTAGATATATCTTTTGAAATTATAACCGATTTTTTGTCAACTAAAATTTCAACAGACTGATCATACTCAATCTTATCAGTTAACATAATTTCAGTTCCAATCTCTATTTTTAGTTTTTTTAGAAGATTAAAGAATTCTTCATCTTCATTGATAATTCTTGATACAATACCTCTCTCACCTATACCTAGGTCAGATATTGAAATTTTATCAATAAAATCTATCTCTCCCATTTTATTAGGTATTGGATCTCCGTGAGGATCAATTTTTGGGTATTTAAGGTATTTATCTAGATTATCAATAAGTTCCTCAGATGACACGTGTTCAAGTTCTTCAGCTAACTCATGAATTTCATCCCATTTAAATTTTAGTTTATCATGAAGAAAAACTTCCCATAGTCGATGTCTTCTTATTATTTGTAGTGCAATTTTGATTCCTGATTTTGATATCGTACTCCCTTTATATTTCTCGTGGTAAATGAGATTTTTTTTAGAAAGTTTTTTTATCATGTCAGTTACAGATGCTGGTTCAATATTTAATATCTTTGAAATAGAATTTGTGGTTACTTGTTTATTACCAAACTCAGATAGGTTAAAAATTGATTTAAGGTAGTTTTCCTCAGATTTAGATAGTTTAATATTAGACATACCAAATTTTGTTTTTAGGTTTGTCTAAAATATTTAATAATTATTGTATGAAAAAATATATTTTGTTTTTTTTATTATTTAGCTGTTCATCTGAGGAATCACGTCAGGCAGATACATACTACAAAAATAAAAATTATAAGAAGGCTATAGAGCTATATACTGAAAGCCTCAAGCTTAAACCTAACGATACTAAATCTCTATACAGAAGGGGTAGGGCATACGAAGAACTTAAAGATTTTGATAATGCAGTATCTGATTTTAATAAAGTTTTATCTCTAGATAAAGATGATGTCAACGCTACATTAAGTCTGTCACTTAACAGTCTAAGAGAAAAAAAATATAGTGACGCTGAAATATATGCTAAGAAGGTAATTAAAATTAATCCCGATTTACATGATGCCTACTATTTATTGGGAAGGTCACAACAATATCAAGGTTTTTTTTCAGATGCTGTAAGTTCATATCAAACCTCAATTTCTTTAAATTCAGATTTCTCTGAGTCTTATTATTATTTGGGTTTAGTTTATTTAAAACTTAAAAATGATAAAAATGCATGTAAAAACTTTTCAATTTCAGCATCGTTAAATAATATTGAAGCAAAAAGAATTCAAAATAGATACTGTTACTAGATGAAACTTTTACTCTTATTTCTTTTAATTAATAATAATAATATGAACGTTAAGACTGCAACTTTTGGATCCGGATGTTTTTGGTGTACTGAAGCTATATTTGAGTTAGTCGAGGGTGTTGTAGATGTACAGTCTGGCTATTCTGCTGGAGATACTGAAAATCCTTCATACAAAGAAGTTACATCTGGCACTACTAACCATGCTGAAGTTGTAAGTGTCACCTACAATCCATCTAAGGTTTCATATTTAGAGCTTCTTGAAATATTTTGGAGAACACATGATCCGACAACACTCAATAGACAGGGAGCTGATGTTGGAACTCAGTACAGATCTATAATCCTATATCATGATGATGAGCAGAGAGACTTAGCCACTAAAACTCTAAAAGAATTAGATAAATCTGGTTCATGGGGAAGCCCAATTGTCACAAAGATTGAAAAGTTTAACAAGTTTTATCTTGCTGAAGAATATCACCAAGATTACTACGCCCTTAATCCAAATAACTCGTATTGTTCATACGTTATTTCACCAAAAATTGATAAGTTCAAGAAGGTGTTTTCTGATATTTTAAAAAATTGAAATTATTCTTAATAAAATTATAAATATCATAATTTTTTTTACCATCCATTAATACATTTTGTGATAAATGTATTTTTCATAGCAAATAACTAAATTTAATTAATCATCTCTATTTTACAATTAATATATTTTTTATTTTAAGTTGAAATTAGAATTATAATTACTAAAAATGTCACAAAAATCAAAATTAGAATATATCTGGCTTGATGGTTATAAACCATCTCAATACTTAAGAAGTAAAACACGTATAGAAAGAGACTTTTCTGGAAAAATTGAAGATTGCCCTATGTGGTCTTTTGATGGAAGTTCTACAAAACAGGCAGAAGGTAATGATTCTGACTGCCTCCTTAAACCAGTAGCAATATTTACTGATCCAGATAGAATAGATGGATATCTAGTTATGACAGAAGTATTATATGCTGATGGTACTCCTCATGAATCTAATGCTAGAGCAACTATTGACGATGATGATGATGATTTTTGGTTTGGATTTGAACAAGAGTATTTTTTATGGGATCCTATTAAAAATCTACCACTTGGTTTTCCAGAGAAAGGTTTCCCTGCACCTCAAGGTCAATATTATTGTAGTGTAGGAGCAGAAGTAACTTTTGGAAGAGAAATTGTTGAAGAACATCTTAACCAATGTCTTGATGCTAACTTAAATGTAGAGGGAATTAATGCTGAAGTAGCAACAGGTCAATGGGAATATCAAATTTTTGCTAAAGGAGCTAAAAATGCTGGAGATCAGGTATGGGTAGCTAGATTTTTATGTGAAAGAAATGCAGAAAAATATGGTGTTCGTATAAACTTACATCCTAAACCAATTAAAGGGGACTGGAATGGTTCAGGTATGCACGCTAATTTTTCAAATGAAATTATGAGATCAAAAGGAGGAGAAGATATATTTAATAAGATATGTCAAGCATTTGATGGTGAAAATATTAAAAAACATATGGATGTTTATGGTGCATATAATGATGAGAGATTAACTGGTTTACATGAAACTCAAGCAATAGATAAATTTTCTTATGGAGTTTCTGATAGGGGAGCTTCAATAAGAATACCTATAGGTACTGTTGAAGATGGATGGGTTGGAAGGTTAGAAGATAGAAGACCTGCTTCAAATGGTGACCCATATAAAATTGCATCTGTTATTGTATCTACTACTAAAGCTGCTCTATAATTTTTTTATATACATTTGCATAAATTGCATGATTGGAAAAAATTATTAATTTTTTTAAAGGTCTTAATTGGAATCTATTAGAAGCTTATTCTTCTATAAAATCTAATAAACTAAGAGTTTTACTTACTGCTGCCATTATTTCAATAGGTATTGCATCACTAGTGGGTATACTTACCTCAATAGATGGCATTAAAAAATCAGTGTCTGACAGCTTCTCTGAGTTAGGATCTAATGCCTATTACATAAGAAGCTTAAGGAATGATAGAGGCAAAGAGTCTGGTGTAGTAAAAAAGAATTATCCACCTATTAGGTACAGAGAAATTACAGAATTTCTAAAAAAATATGATGGTGTTGGAAAAGCAACTGTAAGTACAACTGTAACTCAAATTGCTGAGGTTAAATATAAGTCAGAAGTTACAAATCCTAATGTTTTCGTTGAAGCTGGTGATCATAACTTGGTAGATGTTACCCAATTAAAGATACAAGAAGGAAGAAATTTTACAAAATCAGAAAACGAAAGGGGATTATTTATTGCGATAATTGGCTCAAAGATTCAATCTAATTTATTTAAAAATAGTGAAAATCCACTAAATAAGTTTATATCTATAAGAGGTAACAAATTTAAAGTAATAGGTATACTAGAGGAGAAGGGTAGTTCATTTGGTGGTGGTGGAGACAATAGGGTAATAATACCAATTGAGACATCAAGAAAATTAAGACCAACAGCTAGGTACGAGGTGACAGTAAAGGTTAATAATTTAGATTTAGTTGATGAAGATATAAACTATTCACAAAATTTGTTTAAAATATATAGGGGAGATAGGATAGGAAGTGAAAACTCTTTTGAAATTGAAAGAAATGAATCACTTGATTCTGAACTAGATGAGATATCCTCATATCTTAAGATTGGAGGATTCACTATCGGATTCATAACCTTATTAGGAGCCTCGATTGGTTTAATGAATATCATGTTAGTATCTGTTACTGAGAGAACCAGGGAAATAGGTCTAAGAAAATCAATTGGGGCAACACCAAAGATAATTAGGGATCAGTTTTTGATTGAATCAATTTTAATATGTCTTATAGGAGGACTTGGTGGGGTATCTCTAGGTATTTTCTTTGGTAATATTGTGACAATTTATATAGGTGGAGGAAACTTTATTATACCCTGGGTTTGGATATCTATGGGCCTTTTAATTAGTACTTTAGTTGGTATATTAAGTGGCTATATTCCTGCAAAAAAAGCTGCTTCATTAGATCCTATTGAATCACTTAGGTTCGAGTGATTATATCCCAAAAAATTTATTAAGAAACGTTAGGATAAATATTGATCCTAATATTAATGGACAAACTATTGTCACAGAAAAATTAATATATTTTTCCATTACTGACCCTTTATAAGTAGGATTACCTTTGGATATTTCATCACTTAAATTCTTTTTTTTCCAAATAAATGCAACATATAAAGTGATAAGAAATCCTCCAAAAGGTAGTAGAGTATCATTTGAAATATCTATTATAAATTGCATAAAATCTATTGGTTTTTCGCTTCCAAAATATGTGATGAATTCACTAAAAAATATACTCTTTCCCTGAGAGAACGCAGAGGGTATGCCAATCATTAATATAATAAATGCAACTATCCAAACAGAGAACTTCCTTTCAATTTGATATTCATCAACAAGGTAACTTACCGGAACTTCTAAAAGAGATACTGTTGATGTTATGGCGGCAAACGATAATAGTATAAAAAAAGTAGATCCGACTAGAGTTCCTGTAAAGCTTCCAAGATTTTGAAATATCTGTGGAAATACCTCAAAAATTAATCCAGGCCCACCTTGGGTTTCTATTCCGGAAGAAAAAACAAATGGAAAAATTATCAATCCAGCTAAAAAAGCAATTCCTACATCTGTCAGAGTTATTAATGTAGCTGAATTAATTATGTTATTATCATCATCAATATAGCTGCCGTAAGTAATTAACATACCCATCCCAAGAGATAAAGAAAAGAAAGCTTGACCTAGAGCATTTCCTGCAACAGTTAAGTTAATCTGTGAAAAATCTGGTATAAGATAGAATATAATACCATCAATAGAATTTGGTAGAGTAAGAGCATAAATTATGAGGGATAGTATAATAATTACAAGTGAGGGCATTAAAATCTTTGCAGCTTTCTCAATTCCCTTTTCAACACCTCTTGAGACAATAAATGCAGTTATTATCATAAATAATGATGAGTAAAAGATCACGCTTGTAGTATTATTGACATATTCACTAAATCTTTCTGAGATACTGAAATTACCATTGATCATTTCAAAAACATAGCCTAGTACCCAACCTGCAACTACTGTATAAAAAGATAATATCAAGACTCCACATAGCACACCCATCTTCCCAATAAAATTCCACTTTCTTTTTCCCATAGCATCAAATGCTCCAATAGCATTTTTTTTCGTATTTCTACCAATTGCTATTTCAGAGACAATTACAGGAAAGCACAAAATAAAACAAAAAAATAGATACATCAGAAGGAATGCAGCTCCACCTCCGTTACTCACCTCGAATGGAAATTTCCATATATTACCAAGCCCTACAGCAGAGCCTGATGCAGCAAGGATAAAACCTAATTTAGAATTGAAAGATCCCCTTTTCATCAAAAGTTATTAAATAGATTATATGATTTTTTTGAAAGGAAATAATCTGCAATTTTTCTATTTAAATCTTTAATATTAAATCTTCTAAAATATGTTGAGTTATCAAGTAGTTTTAATGATATAATTGTATCTTCTTCATTCATAAAACTTGTAAGTGCTTCTATTGAGTTCTCCCTGAAATCAAGCAAATTATAATAAATTGATGATTTAGAGATATCTATTAAAATCTCGTTTTTTGTGGTGTGATATACTTTTTCACATCTTTTAATTGTAGACTCCATAACATAAATTGAGATGATGATATTTGCAATATTCATCATAACCTCCTGTTCACTTTTAATTTTTTCTCCAAAATGCATCGCTGATTTGCCTAAAACATATAGGAAGTATTTCTTTAAATTATCAATTAGGTTATATGTAGACTGGAAGTGATGATTTTCTGCGTAGTGACAGGGGTTTATATCCATCGACTTGATAATATTCATGGATTCATTTAAAAGATTAATTTCATTTTTCATTGATCTTTTAAGAAGTGTTCCTACAATTAACATTCTATTAATTTCGTTAGTCCCCTCATATATTCTTGAAATTCTAGCGTCTCTGTATGGTCTTGCCATTGGAGCTTCTTCAGAGAATCCCATTCCTCCATACAGCTGAAGTCCCTCATCAACAACAAAATCTAAAATTTCAGATCCATAAATTTTTGCAATAGCACATTCCACAGAGAAAAGTTTTATGGCCTTTAGTTCCGATTCGTTTAATGGATTTCCATTTTTTTGAAGTTCATCAATCTTTTTTTCGATATCGTCACCGGCTCTATAACATATTGACTCACAGCTAAAGGTTTGAAGTACCATTTTAGCTAATTTCTGTTTTATTGCTCCAAATGAAGAAATTGGAACATTAAATTGTATTCTTTCCTGCGAGTAGTTTAGTGAGTTGTTAATCACACCTCTACACCCTCCCAAAACTCCAGCTCCTAGCTTAATTCTTCCAATATTTAGTACGTTTAATGCTATTTTAAAACCCTCTTCTCTTTCACCAAGCATATTTTGTATAGGGATTTCTACATCATTAAAAAAAATCTGTCTTGTTGAGGATCCTTTTATACCTAGTTTCTCCTCCTCAGGATTCATGGTAATTCCATCTCTGGTTTTTTCAATGAGGAAAGCGGTTAGGTTTTTATCATCATCAATTTTAGCAAATACTATATAGAGATCAGCAAAACCACCATTTGATATCCACATCTTTTGTCCATTTATAATATAATTTTTTTTATCACTCGTCAGTTTAGCTCTAGATTTGGCCGAGTTAGCATCTGAGCCAGAGTCAGGTTCCGTTAGACAGTAAGCGCCTTTTATATCACCACTAACAAGACCAGTCAGAAATTTTTCTTTTTGCGGATCATTACCGTAATATTTTAAAGGTAATGTTGCTATACCAGTATGTGCACCGTATGCCGTTGAAAATGAGCCAGTTATACCTACAATATCTGCTATGAGCATACTAGTATTAAAACTCATATTCATACCACCATACTCCTCACTTATAGATAACCCAAGTAATCCAAGTTCACCAGATTTTTTAATGAGTTCTGGCATTAACTCAGGGTGTTTCTTACTATCAATTTTTTCTATTAATGGAATAATTTCTTTTTCTAAAAAATCTATACAGGAATCGGCCATCATCCTTTGGTCATCTCCAAAATCCTCTAGTATAAATACATTCTTATAGTTTACATCATTTAATAAAAACTCGCCTCCAATAACAGAATCTATTTCTCTTTTCATATTGTCATACTTTTAAATTTCTTAAATCTACTGGAACTACTTTAGAAACACCTTGTTCTGGCATAGTTATTCCATAAATTATATCAGCATTATTCATCGTTCTTTTATTATGAGTTACTATAATAAACTGTGAAGAACTTGAGAATTTATTAATTATTTTGTTGAATTTATCAATGTTATTATCATCAAGTGGAGCATCTACTTCATCAAAAACACAAAAAGGAGCAGGTTTAAGTAGATATATTGCAAAAAGTAGGGAAGTAGCGGTTAAAGTTTTTTCACCTCCTGAAAGCTGATTTATAGTTAATGGTTTTTTACCTTTTGGTTTTGCCATAATTTCAATGGATGACTCAAGCGGATTCAACTCGTCACTGATCAGGAGATCACAATCATCATCCTCTGTAAATAAAGATCTAAAAACGGTTTTAAAATTACTTTTAATCTTCTCAAATGATGATATGAATGACTCTTTTGCAACTAAATCAATTTCATCTATTGTTTTCAGTAATGATTCTTTTGCTTCTAAGAGATCATCTCTCTCTTTATTTATAAATTCATGTCTTTCCTTTATCTCGTTATAAGCCTCCATTGCTAGAGGATTTATTTGACCTATCCTTTCTATTTTATCTTTTAACTTATCCCTTCTCTTAGACATCTTTTCTACACTTTTTTCCTCAAAGAAATTTTCATCAGGTTTACATTTACTTAGTTCTAAATCAAATTCTATAGAAATCCTCTGTTCCACTGAATTTAATTCAATTTCATTATCATGAATTGATGTTTTTAATTCGTCAATTAAATTTAAATTAATATCTTTTTTACCCTGTAAATCTCTTATTGACGAATCATCTAAATTGATATTAGATTTAAGTTTGTAGTATTCATCCTCAAATTTTTCTAAATCACTCTCTGATTTATTTTTTTGATCATATAATTTTATCAGGGAATTATCATTTGAATCAGAGTCAGAGTCAATCTTTATAATCTCTTTTTCTGAAATTTCTAAATTTTTAATATTATCATTTATTCTTTTTTTGTTTGACTCGTAGGTTGCATTCTTATATTCGATCTCTCTTTTAAGTGACTCGATATTACTTAATAATGAGTTATAGGTTATCTCGTCAGAGGATAGATCTTTTGACTTCTCAGTAAATAATTTATTAATTCTAATTATTTCTTTATTCTCAGTCTTAAATAGATTTTCAATAACATTAAAACCTTTCCTGAGCTCTTCAACTTCCATATCAATTGATTTTATTTTCTCAACAATCGAGTCTCTATCAATATTCTCAATAAGTAATAAACTCTCAATTTGATTTCTTTTATTTGATATTGATTCAAGATTATGATTAAGTTCTCTGAACTGATCCTCTACTTCTTTTATATCAGTGATTTTGACATTTTTATCTTTTAGCTCTTCCTCATATTTTTTATAATCTTTCTTTGTTTTCTTTAATTTCTCCACAATTTTTTTGAGGTCATTTTCATTGTTGGTTATCTCTTTCTGAATACTTGATATTGAGAATTCAGATCTTTTATTACTCTCAGTATCAAATTTTATCCTATCCCTGAGATCTTCTATTTTCTCGACAAGCATCTTTGCTTTTTGAGATTTCATTCTTTTTGATTCCTCGAACTTCCTTATTTTTTCTAATACTGAGTTCAGATCTTTCTGATATTTAATTAATTTTTTTTCATATGGGATGAGTGAGGATTTTGCTGCCTCTAGTTTAGAATTTTTTTTAGCCAACTCAGTTAAAACCTTTGTGTTTTCATCCTCAATCTTTGCTAGCTTCTCTCTACTATCATTGAGTGTCTCTCTTGTGTTTTTAGAAACCTCAAGCGCTACGTTTATACTAATTAATTTGTACTCTTCCTTATATCGATGAAATCTTTCAGCCTGTTTTGCTTGTCTCTTTAATGATCTAAGATTTTTTTCAATTTCATATACTAAATCTTCCACACGATCTAAATCCTGATCTGTTTGTCTGATCTTGTTGAATGTCTCTTTTTTTCTTTTCCTGAACTTAGATATCCCGGCAGCTTCTTCAAATAAATGAAGCCTAGAGTTATCCTTATCATTTAATATGTTATCAACCATTGAAAGCTCAATTATTGCATAATTATTAGATGAAATTCCTGTATCTAAGAAAAGGTTTGTGATATCTTTTAGCCGACATTTTACATCATTTAATAGATACTCACTATCACCTGACCTAAAATATTTACGAGTGACTGTAACAGTTGAGTATTCTGTAGGTATTAAATTCTTTGTGTTGTCGAATGATATAGAAACTTCAGCTAATTGTAGTTTTTTTCTTGATTTAGAGCCGTTAAAAATTATATTCTCCATTTTATCAGATCTAAGTAAACTTGTTTTCTGTTCTCCCAAAACCCACCTGATCGCATCAACTATATTAGATTTTCCACAGCCATTAGGACCTACAATACCAGTTACTCCACTATTAAAATTTATAACTGTTTTGTCTCCAAAACTTTTAAATCCTTTAATTTCTAATTTATTTAATCTCATTAAATAATTATCATTTATTTTTGACCTAAATATAATAATATAAGAATGGATTTTTCTGATTTTAGTGAATTTATAGGACCGTTAATTTTTGCCTTAATTGCCTGGCTTTCAAACTACTTTGGTAAGAAAAAAAAGCAAGATGAAAAGCAACCCATCATTTCAGATAATAAACAAAAAAACAATGATGAATCATCTATCGAGAAACTATTTCAGTCCACATTCAAAGAAATTAATGAAGAGGTTGAATCAAAAACATCAAATGATTTAAAAATTGAAAAGGAATTGATTGAGCCAGAGACTAAAAAATTTGTAAGAGAAGGAGATAGTAAACCTGAAATATCACCTGTTGAGGAGCCTGAGGATAAAAAACCTCAAATAAGAAAAAAACAACATAAGAGTAAGGTGTCGTTATCTAGCAAACTCAAAGATAAGAAAAGTTTGAAAGAGGCGATTATATTGAAGGAGATATTGGAAAGAAGATATTAACTATCTGTTGCCTATTTCTTTGTAATCTCTGGCTTTTTCGCCTGTATAAATTTGTCTTGGTCTCCCAAGTGGTTCTTTATTTTCCCTCATCTCTTTCCACTGTGCAATCCATCCAGGTAACCTACCGAAAGCGAACATCACCGTAAACATTTCTGGTGGAAACCCAAGTGCTCTATATATAATACCGCTATAAAAATCTACATTTGGATATAATTTTTTATCGACAAAATACTGATCCTCTAATGCGATTATTTCAAGTTTTTTAGCTAAATCAAGTACAGGGTCATTTACTCCTAGCTTTTCAAGAACATTATCTGCAGCAACCTTAATAATTTTAGCTCTTGGGTCAAAATTCTTATATACCCTATGTCCAAATCCCATTAGCCTGAAAGGATCATTTTTATCTTTTGCCTTCTTAATATATTTTTCAATATCGTTTCCATCTTTGATGATAGAATCAAGCATTTCAATTACTGCCTGGTTCGCACCCCCATGTAGAGGTCCCCATAGAGCATTTATTCCTGCAGAAATAGAAGGGTATATACTTGACTGTGCTGAGCCAACAACTCTTACTGTAGAGGTTGAGCAATTTTGTTCATGGTCAGCATGAAGAATTAGTAATTTATTAAGTGCATCAGTTACGACTGGATTCTGAGTGTATGATTCCGATGGTAAGTCAAACATCATCTTCAAGAAGTTTGAACAATAATCAAGACTATTATCTGGGTAAATAATGGGGTGTCCATTTCTTTTCTTAAAAGACCATGCAGCAAATGTTGGGAATTTACCTAAGATTCTTGCAATACTTAGATCTACAAGATCTTTGGATCTATTTGGATCTAAAGATTCAGGGTAGAATGCAGTAAGACTAGTAATTAGAGAAGATAAAATACCCATAGGATGTGCCTTAGATGGATATCCTTCTAAAATTATTTTAAAATCCTCATGTACTAGTGTGTGAAACCTTATATTATGTTCGAAATTTTCTAATTCTTCTTTTTTGGGAAGTTCACCGTAAATCAAGAGATAACAAACTTCTGTAAATGTTGACTTGGATGCTAAGTCTTCTATGGAGTAACCTCTGTGTCTTAAAATTCCTTTTTCACCATCTAAGTAAGTAATGTTACTTGTTGTGGAACCAGTATTTTTGAAGCCTTTATCGAGGGTTATTAAGCCAGTTTCCCCCCTAAGCTTAGAAATATCAATAGATTTTTCATTCTCTGACCCAGTTATAATAGGTAGAGATATTTCTTTGCCTTCAAAATGTAAAGATGCTGATTCACTCATATTTTAATTATTTCCACCAAGAATAATAGGTAATCCGTCTTTGCCACTTCCAACAACAACAACTTTTGAGTTTTGAGATTCAGCTAGCTTACTAGTTGCTTCGATTCCTCTCATCCTCAATAGGTTAGGAGTTAAACTATTACTAACTATTCTATTCGCATCTGCCTCTCCTTTTGCCTCAATTCTCTTTCTCTCTGCCTCACTTTTCTCCCTCTCAAGCCTGTACTGATACGCTAGTGCCTCTTGTTCCTGTTGTAACTTATTTTCAATCGCACCCTTAATTTGGGCAGGGAGAGTAATTGATCTAATAAGTAATGACTTCATAACAATATTATTACCAGGTTTAAGTAGTACCTCACTTGCCTCCTCTTGAATCAAACTTTCAACTTCTGCTCTTTTTGTAGAATATATTTCCTCAGCAGTGTACCTACCCATTACATCTCTAACTGTTGATCTGAATACAGGTCTAACTAATCTTCTCAAGTAATCAAACTGATATGTCTCATAAATTTCACCAACGCTATCATAACTAAGGTGAAAATTCATTGTTACATCAACATTTATACTTAACCCACTTCCGTCAAGAACGTCAATAGTCTCCTCAACTAGGTTATCTGTTATATCAAACTTATAAAGATCATTCCATGGGGCCTTGAAACCGAACCCAGGAGTTATCACATTTTTCTTATCTAGTCCTGTAGAACCAAATTTATAAAAGATAACTGCTCTTTCTGTTGACTCAATTACATAGAACATGCTTGAGGCAAATGAAAATAAAATAGTTAAACCAAATAAAAGAAAAATAATAACTGAAACTAACTTAGAATTTTGCATAATTTTTAAATTTTATTACAAATATAAATTTATTCGACAATAATAAAAGTATAATTCTTCTTACCCTTCTGTAAAAGAAGATATTTGTTAAATTTTAATTTATCTGACATATCAAAATTATCTCCTGTAACTTTTTCTTTATTTATACTTAATCCATTGTTTTTTATCAATCTTAACACCTCTGATTTGGATTTAAAGATTTCAAAATTTGAATTTTCAGTGAGAATACTTTTAAAATCATTTTTTAAATTTTTCCTATTAACTTTTATACATGAGACAGCTGTAGATAATGATTCCATAACACCTTCTTCAAGTAAGTCAAAATCCTCTTTCTCAAATTTACCAAATAAAACTTTAGAAGTAGATTTTGCTATCCTAAGTTTTTCTTTATCGTGAACAGTTTGAGTTATTTCCTCTGCAAGTGAATTTTGAAGTATTCTTAAATGAGGTTCTTTCTCATGATTTAATATTAATTTATCAATTTCTTTTTGACTTTTATGAGTAAAAATTTTAATAAATACTTTTGCGTCTTCGTCTGATATATTAATCCAAAACTGATAAAATTTGTATGGACTTGTTTTATTCTCATCTAACCAAACATTTCCCTCCTCTGTTTTACCAAATTTACCACCATCAGACTTTGTTATTAGCGGTGTAGTTAATGCATAGGATTCACCACTTTCAATTCGTCTAATTAACTCATTCCCAGTTAAAATATTTCCCCACTGATCAGAACCACCAAATTGTATTTTAACGTTTTCATTCTTCCACAGCCAATAAAAATCATATCCTTGAATTAATTGGTAAGTAAACTCAGTGAATGAAATACCAGATTCAAGTCTATTTTTAACTGAATCCTTTGCCATCATATAATTTACGGATATATGTTTTCCCACTTTTCTTAAAAACTCTAGAGTATTAAATTTTTTAAACCAGGTTATGTTATTTAATATCTTAGCTGAGTTGTTACCTGAGAAATTTAAAAATTTTTCAAATTGAGATCTTATCTTTTCTTGATTTTTTATGAGTGTTTCCTCATCAAGAAATTTTCTCTCTTTGGATTTTCCTGATGGGTCTCCAATCATACCAGTTGCACCACCTATCAAGATTACAGGTCTATGTCCACATTTTTGAAAATGAACTAATGTCATTATCTGAACTAAATTTCCGATATGTAGAGAATCAGCGGTAGGGTCAAATCCGATATAACCAGATGTAGAATTATTTAATAGAAAATCTTCTGTAGAGGGGGTAATATCATGAATCAATCCTCTCCACCTTAATTCCTCTACAAAATTTTCCTTTTTCAATGTTTTTAGTAATTATTTACATGCAATATTATTAAAAACTAATTACTTTTATGTATTAATCTAATGATTCAAACCTATAATCAAATAACTAGAGATTTGACTGAAGGTAAATTTTCAAAAATTTATCTTTTAATGGGTGAGGAGACCTTTTTTATAAAAAAAATATCTCAATTCTTTGAAACTAATTTTATAGAGGATCAATATAGAAGTTTTAATTTGGAAACACTTTACGGTAGAGATACATCAATAGAAAACGTTGTGGGATCTTCTAAGAGTTTTCCTATGATGTCAGATAAAAAGCTTATTATAATTAAGGAAGCTCAGGATCTTGATATATTCAAGAGAAGTAACGAAAAAAAAAGTCAGGTATTAATAGATTACCTCAATAACATTAACAAGTCAACAACACTTATATTTTGCTTAAATAATAAGACGTTAGATAAGAGAGGGAAGCTCTACAAAGCCATAAATGAGTTTGCTTGTGTCCTTGATTCAAGCTCTAAGGAAAACAAAATTTATGATAATAATTTACCTTCATGGATTAACTCTCAAGTTAAAAAAAATAACTATTCCATATCTGAAGATGCAGTTTTCCTATTAATTGAAAATATTGGAAATAATTTAGAGAAGATAGATAATGGGTTATCTAAAGTTTATTCAAATATTAAGGGAGATAGTATATCTAAGGAAGATATTTTAACATGTGTGGGGATAAATAGGGAATATAATTTTTTTGAGTTTCAAGATAGTCTAGTAGATAGAAGTGCTCTCAAATGTAGCAGGATACTTAATTTCTTCATTTCAAATCAAAAAAAATATTCTATTCAGCAAGTAATTATATACCTCTACAGCTTCTTTTCAAAGTTATTGGTAGTGAAGTCACAGAAATTAAATAATTCTGATAATATATCTTCTGCCATATCCGTTCATCCATACGTAGCTAAATCATATTTGAAAGCAATGAACAACTATAATCTAGCAGAATTATACCTTATTATAGGTTTCATAAGAGAACTTGACCTAATATCTAAGGGATTAAAGCAAATTAAAGCAGATAACAGATCCTTGTTTTCAGAATTAATTTTCAAAATTTTTAATAAATGAGATTTATATTTCTACTCATAATTCCTTTTTTATCATTTCCTCAGCCAGATAAGCTTGATCAATATTTTTCATCTAAAAACTATTCGATGTATATCTCATTATTTGAAGATAATTTTTCCTTAAACCAAATTGATGACTTAGATTCAGAAGTAGTCTCAAAATATATTATATCATTATTAAAATCAAATTTTAATTCGTTTGGAATAATCCCATCTAGGAAACTAGATAATATAAAAAATAAGGTTGAAAGTTTTATTCTGAAAAATAATTCTAGAACAAGAGATGAACTTTTGTTTGAATATGGAAAATCAGAATTTAATTTGAATAGGTTCAAGTCATCAGTTATCTACTTAGAAAAAATCAAAAATAAAGATGATGAAATTAATTTTCTGCTTGGAGTAGGAGAGTTCAATAATAAGAATTTTGAAAAGTCTAAATTATATTTGGATGAAGTGTCTTCCTATATTTATGAGGATAAAAAAAATTTATTTCTTGGGATAATATCCTATCAAGCAGAGGAATTTGATTTAGCATTAAATTATTTTGATAATATTTCCGATAAAGATCTTGAAAAACAATACCTTCAATACATTATAAGTATTAATTATCTAAGAGAAGATTACGAAGCAACAGTTAAGTTAAGTGACAGGATAAATAATAATAGGACTTTAGTAGATAATATAGACTACTGTTTTTTCTTTATTGGGAAAGCACTATTTATTCTAGAAGATTTCAATAATTCTATTATTACTTTGAATCAAATAAAAAATTCTATTGATAGGGAAGATGAGATATCATTTTTAGTTGCTTACTCAAATTATATTCTTAAAAACTATGACAAATCAAAACTAATTTTTAAATCTTTGTCAGATAATTCATCGGATTACTCTCAATTATCATCATTTTATCTTGGCATGATATTTTTAGAAGAGAGAGAATTCAATCTTTCAAAAAATTATTTTTATGCTTCCTATAAAAATGATAAAGATGAAATTTATACAAAAAGTTCACTACTTAATTATGCTAAATCCCTATACGAACTAGGGGACTATGATCAGTCTATAGCTGTTCTAAATAAACTTAAATCAACATTTCCTGATTTTGAAGTTAGACAGGTAAACGAATTAACTAGTGAGAATTATTTTATGACCAATAACTATTCGAGAATAATATCATACTTAAAATCAAAAGATAAAATAACTGACGAGGATAAAAAAAAATTTCAGTATGTAACCTATCAGAAAGGTGTAAACGAGTTCAATAGAGGGAATTTTAAAAATTCAATTCAATATTTTGACTTATCACAGAGATATAATTCTGATAATGATATATTTATTAAATCTCATTTGAATAAATCTGAAGCATTTTTTATTGGTAATATGTATAAGAAAGCTTCAGACGAAATCTTAAAAGTTATAAACAAAAAAATTGATAAAAAGCTAAAACTTGAGTTGTTGAAGTTGTTAGGATATTCTTTATTTAATCAAAATGAATACATAGAATCTTCAAAATATTTAAGTAATTATTTTTTGCTAAGAGATAATAATATCCAAAATGATGACATAGATCTTCTTCTCCGTCTCGCTGACTCTTATTATGGATCGAAAAATTTTAAAAATGCTATAGAGACTTACAATAAGTCATTAAAGAATAACGATACAAATAAAAATTATATTAATTATCAGATAGGTTTAAGTTATTATGGGCTCGATGATTTTACAAATTCTATCTTATATATGGATAGGGTAATATCAAACCCTGACAATTCATTAGATGATGATGCAATATTTAGAAAAGCTCAGATATATTTTGAGAATTCCGAATTTGATAAATCAATAAATAACTATACATCATTAATTGAAAATTTTAAGTTTAGTCAATATCTACCTTATTCATACATTAACAGGGCAACATCATACTTTAACTTAAAAGCTTATGAACAAGCAGAAGATGACTACTTATATGTCTTGAAAAATCTTAAAGATGAAAATATTCAGAGTCAGGCAATATTGGGAATGCAGAAAACTGTTTCTTTCACTAATAGTTTTTCACGGCTTAATTTACTTATATCTGAATATAAGAATAGATTTCCTGAAAATGATAACATTTTAAAAATTCAATTTGACAATATCAGAAACCTTTACTTTAATCAAAAGTATGATGATTTAGTTTTATATGTTAAGGATATAACAGCCAAGGATCAGGATATTTACAATGAATATGAAACTTATTATTATCTAGCCGAATCATTATTTAAATTAAATGAGTATAATTCTGCTAAGGAGGCATACTTTGTTTTGGCTGACAGTATAAACTCTAAATATTATACTAGGTCAGTTAATAGATTAGCTCAATTATATTTTAAAGTAAATAATTACGAGGAGTCTTTAAAATATTATAAGGATTTAGAATTAGTAAGTAAAAACAACAGAGAAAAAATTGATTCTTATGTTGGATCTCTTACAAATTATTATTTCCTAAAAAAATTTGATTCAGTTCAATACTATTCACAGCAAATGAATAATTTTGATAAGATATCATTTAACAATAGGAATAAAATAAATTTATTATCAGCTAAATCCTACCTTGAGTCAGGCAATACATCTACTGGAATTGATAAATTACTTACAACAATTAATTTAGTAAAAGATGAAAGTGCAGCCGAGGCAAATTATTTATTAGCTAAAATATTTTTTGATCAGGGTCAAAAAAATCAAGCTCTAGAAAGTCTTTATTCACTTAATGAGAATTTTTCTAATTATCAGTTTTGGGTTGGTAAGTCCTACATTCTAATTGCTGAAATTTTTATTTCTATGGGGGAAGATTTTCAAGCTAATGCCACATTAGAATCTTTGATTGAGAACACAGATATAATGCTAATAAAAAATAAAGCTGAGGAATTAATTAATAAGTTAAATACTGATGATTAGATTAATAACCATATTATCACTTTTAAATATTAACTGTTTGCTATCACAGTCAAATGAGGGTGAGATAGAAGATGCACAAATTCTTATTGAAAAAAATAGTAGAATTATTTTGCCTAAAGTTGATAAATCAATTGATAAGATAGATCTTGAAAATAATGATATACCCAAGAAAAAATTTGAATATAATAAAGTAAAGTATATAGATAATTCCTCAGACAAGAAAATTGATAAAATTTTAAGGGATAATACTACCTACGAAGAGATAAGTAATATATTTATTGACTTAAGGGGAGGGAATTATTCATCTTTTATAATTAATACGAATCCATATTTAAAAATCGGAAATAAATTAGCTGTATATTCAGATTTATATATAAAATTAAATTCTAGAGGATCGAAACTATCATCTTTAAGTGGTGAAGAAATTAACGATATAAATTTATATATTGATTATAAATATTCTAATAAATCTAGACTATCATCATATCTAAAATTTAATTCCTTTTCGAATGGTTATTATGGATACGTAGATGATAAAAATATAACCTTAGATGATGAATTAGTTGATAATTTACGTTTTACAAATAATACATTTAAGTATAAAATTGATTGGGAAAACGTTGGTAAAAAATACAATTCAAATTTCTCTTATATTGGTCAAAGTTTTACTAACTCGTTTTTTAATGAATTTCAAAATTTGATTAAGGCAAACATAACAGTACCCATATCAAAAAATTTAATTTCTTTTGTCCCAACGTTTGAAAGTTATCAACTTGAAAATAGTGACATTCAAAATCCTAGTAGTCAAAATAATCTAGTAATAAATCAGTTAGATCTTCCAATTTTGTTAGATTTTACATTTAAAAAACTCGAAGTCTCATTCAACTCACTTTTTCAGATTTTTTCAAGGAGTTATTTGGGTAAAATGAATATTTCCTCATTTTCGCCATCTATTAAAATAAAATATCACGATAAGAATTTTACTATGAAAATAACAGCCTCAAGGGGATATAACTATAACAAGTATTCCGATGAGATAATGCTTATGCCATTTTTATATGAAGACGAAATAACAAATCAGTTTGATCTTAATAAAGAAGAGTACAGGATTAAAGGTGTTCTAGATTTGAATATTTTCAATAATTCATCATTATCGTTAGGTTTTGAATCATTAAAAGTAAATTCTAATTTAAACTATGTTTTATATCAAGGAAAGTCTCTACCATCAGATATTAAAGTTCCAATCTACCTATATACTATTGAGAGAGAGAATTTAACACAAGTAATTAATTATCTGTCATTAAACTACAATACTACTTTAACAGATAATTTAAAATCATCAATAAAACTAATTCGTACCATTTTCGAGGTCGAACAAGTATTTCAGCCAGAATATCATATTGATTTTTTAAATACTTATTCAAAAAACAAGATATCACTAAGTTTAGGAGCAAATTTAATTCTTGAAAACTATGGCATCAACTTTAAAAACGAGTTATTTAAGATGAAATCATTAGTAAATATTTACACAAATGGTTCCTATAAAATAAATGATAATGTAAATGTAAATTATAGTTTAAATAATATCTTGAATAGATACAACGAGAGGTTTTTCATGTATCCTGAATTAGGATTGAATTTTATGGTTGGTATTAAATGGTTATTTTAGATGAGTAAAAATGACAACGATTATGGCCTTAAAAAAATTGATCTTAATGAATATAAATTAAAAAATAATTATTCATCTCACATACTTGTTTTGGGTATTTTGTTGGTAAGTGGATATTTCTTCTTCAATAAATTTTATAGCCCTGAAAAAAGTCAAGTTATTACCAAAGACATTTCTGAAAGTAAATTAGATATTGATGATATGACAATTCAAACTGATTCACAGACATATATAAATAATTCTAGTCCTGAAGTTGAAGAAGGAGAAGGGACAGGAAAGGTAAATGAAGTCAGTTACCGAAGTGGAAAATATTACATTATTGCGGGAAGCTTTTCAAATTATAATTTATCTTTAAATAAAGCTAATGATTTGGCAGAAAACGGTTTTAATGCAATAATTATTTCACCAATAAATCAAAATAATATGTATAGAGTTGCAGTTAATACCTATGATGAAATAAATAATGCAAAGAAAAATTTATCATTATACAAAGAAAAACTAAATAACGAATTATGGATTTTAAAACATTGATATTGCAATTTTTAAATACAAATGATTCTACAATTAATGTAGTAAATCAAGATCAAATAACTGTTATGGAATTACTATTTAAAGGAGGCTTTATGATGATTCCTATATTAGTTTTGTTTGTGATAACAGTTTATATTCTCATTGAGAAAATATTAATTATTAATCGCGAATCAAAATCACCAAAAGGATTCACAGATGAGATAATATCAAGAGTAAAAAATGATGATATAAATGGTGCTATATTAGTGTGTAACGATACAAATAATCCAGTTTCTAGGATGATTTTAAAAGGATTAAATAAATTAAATACATCACTCAGAAATATTGAATCTTCAATTGAAAACGTAGGTAAAATTGAAATCTATAATCTAGAAAAGAACTTAAGTTTATTAGCAACTATTTCTGGGGCAGCCCCAATGATTGGTTTCTTAGGAACAGTCACCGGCATGATCCAGGCGTTTATATCAATTGCTGAGGAAGAAGGTGCAGTTAGCCCAAAATTATTATCAAGCGGTATTTATGAAGCAATGCTGACAACTGCTGCGGGATTATTTGTAGGTATCGTTGCATACTTATCATACAACTACCTTGTTTCTAGAGTAGAAAAACTTATACACAAAATGGAATATACTACAATTGAATTTATCGAAACTCTACAAAATAAAGAATGAACTTAAAATCAAATAATAAGATAAATCCGCTATTTAGCATGTCCTCTATGACAGATATAATATTTTTATTATTAATATTTTTTATGTTAACGGCATCTTTTGTTACTCCCTCAGGTCTTCCAGTTAATTTACCCTCAAGTAAATCATCTGCTATAGTTATTCAAAAAGTATCAGTGACAATTACGAAAGACTTGAAATATTTTGTAAATGATCAAGAAACAGATATAAATAACCTAGAATTTATATTAAGAAATACAATAGGGGATGAAGATGGTTTAGTGGTACTACACTGTGATAAAGATGTACCTGTTGAACATCTAGTTAATGTTGCTGGAATAGCTACATCTCTTGAGGCAAAAGTATCTATAGCATCTATTCCAAAAAAATGATAGATAATAATAAAGATTTAAAAAGGAAAGCGTTCTATTTAACTGCAGGAACAAATATCCTTTTTTTTCTTATGTTAATGATCATTGTGGCATGGAAAGAAACCTATCCACCACCTGAAGAATATGGCATTGAACTAGGAACTGATAATATTGATATTTCAGATGTAAATAATGAATTGGAAGATGAAAATGAATTTGAAGGTGAAGATATACCTAATGCCGATGTTGAAGTGGAGGAGGAGATTGAAGAAAATGAAACAACTACTGAGTTGACAGAAGAGAGTAAACTTGTAACAAGTGACTCTAAACCCTCAGATGTAATTAATGAGCAAAATTTAGATCCAGTATCTGAAAAAGAATCACCGATGGATGTAGATACAGACCCAGAAGTTGAGAATGGAGATAAAAATGAATTATTAGATACTACACTTATAAAAGAGAAAAAACCATCAACGAAAATTATTGATGAACGTGCTATTTTTAAAAGTAATGCATCATCAAGTTCTGGCTCAAAGGGTTCATCATTAGATATGCAGGGATGGGTCTGGGATTTTGAACCTAATCCCGTTGATAATAGTAGAGAAAGTGGAAAAATTGTTTTTGAGATAGTTGTAGACTATTATGGTGAAATTATTGGCTTAAGAACCTTAGAAACAACTCTCAGCCCAGCAATTGAGAATATTTACAGAGAGGAAATATTAAAATTAACGTTCAGCCCAACAAATAATGATAACCCTTCAGAGTTATCTAAAGGAAAAATTACCTTCTTAATTAGAAATAATTAGTTTTAATATGAATTATAATGAAGCTGAAAAGTTTCTTTTTAATAGCATTCCAAATTATCAAAATAAAGGAAAAGCAGCGTTAAGACCTGGTCTAAAAAACATAAAAATTCTCTCAAAACATTTTAAAAATCCTCATTATAATTTTAAGTCTATCCATATTGGAGGTACAAATGGAAAAGGAACCACATCTACAGAGACAGCTAATCTTTGCAATTCACTTGGTTTAAAGACAGGATTATTTACATCACCTCACATATATGATTTTAGAGAAAGAATTCAGGTCAACGGTAATAAAATAAAAAAATCATTTGTAACACATTTTATAAAAAATAACAAAAAGTTTTTTTCAAGGTATGATTTTTCTTTTTTTGAATTAACAACTATTATGGCTTTTGAATATTTTAAATATGAAAAAGTTGAATTAGCAATTATTGAGGTTGGTCTAGGTGGAAGATTAGACTCAACAAATATCATAAACCCAGTAATTAGCTTAGTAACAAATGTTGGTTCTGACCATCAAAATATTTTAGGTGATAATATTATTGATATTGCTAGAGAGAAGGCAGGAATTATTAAAACCAAAACTTTATTTATTAAGGGAGAAAGACAAGAAAATATTGATCATGTATTCTTGAGAGAATGTTTAAAGAAGAAATCGACCTTTGTTGATGCTTCGTCTGAAGTTTTCATCAAAACAATATCTAAAAACCTAACCGAGAGAAAAGTTAAGGTTTTATACAAAAACGAGGTTTTTAAAATTAAATTAAAGAATCCGACTAATTATTTTCTAAAAAACTTTCATTCAGCTTTTCTTTTATATTCTTATATCAAAGAACATTTTGATACAAATAATTTAATAGCAACTAGGGGAAATAGTAATTTTAAAATTTTTGGAAGATGGAATGTTATTTCAAGAAAGCCATTAATTATTTTAGATGGTTGTCATAATAAGGAGGCATTTTCTCAAGTCATTGATGAAATAAACAATATCTTTCATAATAAAGTTTACTTTATTTTGGGTGGTATAGAAGAAAAGAATTGGAATAAAATAGCTGAAATCATGCCAAAATCTTATAAATATATAATCACAGAGCCATCAATAGAAAGAGCTATCCCCAGTGATCAACTAGCATCTATTTTTAAAAAAAATAAACTCAATTACATCATTAAACCTGATTTGAATGAAGCTATTAGTTATTGTAAAGCCTCATGTAATTCTAATGAATTGATTTTTATTGGGGGAAGCTTATTTTTAATATCAGATTATAATGAAAAATAAATTGACTAGGTACTCCTATAATGAGACATCTAAATATGTGATTCAGGATGGAAAAGATTTATTTTCTAAAACAAAGGGTAGATGGAATAAAATTTTTAAGAACAACAACCCAATCATACTTGAACTTGCTTGTGGTAATGGTGAGTATACAGTCTCTAGGTCAATGATTGAGCCAAATAAAAATTTTATTGGCATTGATATAAAGGGTGCACGATTATGGAAAGGTGCTAACATATTAGAATCTAATAAATCAAAAAATGCACTTTTTCTTAGAATTCAAATTGAATCTATTAATGATTTCTTTGAAAATGGTGAGGTTGATGAGATTATTATCTCCTTTCCTGACCCTAGGCCTAAAAAAAAGGATATTAATAAACGTCTGACCAATAGATTATTTCTTGATATTTATCATAAGATATTGAGTAAAGAAAGCAATTTGATGCTTAAAACAGATGATAATGATTTATTTGATTTTTCTATTAAAGAAATAAAAAATTCAAAATTTAAAATCAATGATTTCACTTTTGATCTATATGATTCAAAAAAATTTCAATCATATAGAGATATCAAAACCAAGTATGAGGTTAAATTTTTAAATATGGGTAAAAAGATTAATTTCTTGAGTTGTCTAAGATAGATCCTCAATTGACTCGAGAATGTTTGAAATTGTGTCATAGTCCTTAAATCCTGGTCTAATCTCGTTTGAGCCTTTTAGTAAAATTCCGTACTTATATTTGTCTAGTACTTTAAGCACATTCTCAAGTTTATCAAAAGGATTTACTATAATCATAAATCTTTTATCAAGAGCTTCCAATTTATTTATGTTAGATGATGATATGTTATCAACAATGATAGTCTGTGTATGGGGAAAGTTTGATTTTAAGTAATCATTTATTTTATGATCTATTAAATTAGGCTCAGATATTTTTATAATTATATTCTGAGGATCAAATTTTAGATCAGATATAGATTTCTTAAAATCTATCTCAATAGCATCAAAAAAACTGTTATCCAGAACATAATTAATATATTCATTGCTTGAATTATTAAATTCAGCAATAAACTTAACACCATTAACCCATTTAGATATTTCATTTGCAGTTTTATAATCTATTCTAGATTCTGAATTTTCATCTAGGTTGTAACCCAAGCTATCTACCATCATTCCTGAGCAATATCTTGCATCACTTAAATTAGAAACAGAGCTGACATGAACAAAATACCTTAGTGACATAGTAATTGTCTTTATAAATAATTTATTTTTGCAAAATAAATATAAAAGCTAAATAATGAGCAAACATGGTAAGGTTCTTGTTGCAATGAGTGGTGGAATTGATAGTTCAGTATCTGCTATTTTATTGAAGGAACAGGGGTATGAGGTAATTGGACTTACAATGAAAACTTGGGATTATGAGTCTTCAGGTTCAAATAAAAAAGAAACTGGTTGTTGTAGTCTTGATTCTATTAATGACGCAAGAAATATTGCAGTTGATTTAGGTTTTCATCATAACATTTTAGATATAAGATCAGAATTTGGAGATTATGTAATTGATTATTTTACTGACGAATATATGATGGGTAGAACACCAAACCCTTGTGTTCTGTGTAACACACATATAAAGTGGGATGCTTTACTGAAGAGAGCAGATAAATTAGGTTGTGAATTTATTGCAACCGGTCACTATGCTAATATTAATTCATTAAACAATAGATATTTTGTTTCAAAAGGTAAGGATATTAATAAAGATCAGTCATACGCACTGTGGGGTATAAGTCAAAAAAATCTTAGTAGAACAATTTTTCCACTTGGTAACCTCGAGAAAAGAGAAATTAGAGATATAGCACTTAAAACTGGTTATGAAAATCTTGTAAAGAAATCTGAGTCTTATGAGATATGTTTTGTTCCAGATAATGATTATAGAAATTTTTTAAGAAAAAGAGTTGATAATATAGATAAGAAGGTTGGTAAAGGTTATTTTATTGATGAAAATGGGAAGAAAATAGGTGAACATGAAGGTTACCCTTTCTATACAATAGGTCAGAGAAAGGGATTAGGAATAGCTCTAGGATACCCAGCATATGTCACTAATATTGATCAGAAAAGAAATGAAGTTACTTTAGGATCATTCGACGAATTAAGAAGAGAGGGTATGTACGTAAATAAATTAAATTTTATGAAGTATGATAAAATAAAAGGAAAAGTTGATGCATACACCAAAATTAGATATAATGATAAAGGTAATTTATCGGTTATAGAACAAATTGAAGATACCGTTAAAGTTTACTTTGGTAGTGGAGTCAATGCCATCACTCCTGGTCAATCAGCTGTTTTCTATGAGGGGGACGATGTTATTGGTGGCGGATGGATAAAATCAAGTTTTAAAAAAGACTTGAAGTCTGACAAAAAAAGCTTAATTAATCATGAGTGAGATATCGGCATCAATATTAGATTGTAATTTTGATGAGTTAGATATAGAAATTAAAAAAATTAATGAATCCAAGGTAAAATACATTCATATTGATATAATGGATGGGTTTTTTGTCGATAGGAACACAGAGAATTTATTTGATTTAGATGTAATTTCTAATTTATCAAATAAATATTTAGATATTCATCTGATGGTTGATAATCCTATTGATTCTATTGAAAAATATTTTAGCTATAATCCTAAATATATATCTATACATATTGAATCTAAAAGTAATATCTCCTTGTGTGTAAATAAAATAAAGTCTAATGGTATAGGCACTGGAATTGCTATCAATCCAGATACTAAATTAAGTGAATTAGAACCATATCTAGCGGATATAGATTTAGTACTTGTCATGTCAGTGCACCCCGGACTGGGAGGTCAAAAATTTATTGAAACAACATATCAAAAAATTAAAGAGTTAAATAAATTAAGAGACACTCATGAATTTAAAATATCAGTTGACGGAGGTGTGAATCAATCTAATTCTAGTTCACTATTAAAATTTGGTTCTGACATACTTGTTTCAGGTAGTTTTTTGATGAAAAATACAAATTTAAATTTTCCTATAAAATCACTCTTAAATCAATAAAAATGTCTTTTTTTGATTTAAAATTAAGTATATTTATACATTAAAAAATACCTATTAAGATTTCAATGATTGAAGATAAAAATCAGAACATAATTCCAATAAATATTGAGGAGGAAATGAAAGGTGCTTACATTGATTATTCAATGTCAGTAATTGTATCTAGGGCATTACCAGATGTTAGAGACGGCTTAAAACCTGTTCACAGGAGAGTTTTATTCGGTATGTTAGAGATGGGTGTAAATTATAATAAAGGTTTTAAAAAATCAGGTAGAATTGTTGGTGACGTCATGGGTAAATATCATCCTCATGGAGATTCATCAGTATATGAGACAATGGTGAGAATGGCTCAACCATGGTCATTAAGGTATATACTAGTTGATGGTCAGGGTAACTTTGGGTCTGTAGACGGAGATTCACCTGCAGCTATGCGATATACTGAGGCTAAACTAAAAAGAATATCAGACGAACTTTTATCTGATATTAATAAGGACACAGTAGATTTTCAGCCCAATTATGATGATACTCTTAATGAGCCTACCGTTTTACCATCTAAATTTCCAAATTTACTTGTCAATGGATCAAGTGGTATAGCAGTTGGTATGGCAACAAATATGGCTCCTCATAATCTTACAGAAGTCATTGATGGCACCATACATTACATAGATAATAATGACTGCTCTATTGAAGATTTAATGCAGTTTATTAAAGCTCCTGATTTTCCTACAGGTGGAATAATTTATGGTTATCAAGGCGTTAAGTCTGCTTTTGAGACAGGAAAGGGTAGGGTGATTATTAGAGCAAAAGCATCAATTGAAATCAATGATAATGAGAAGGATCAAATTATAGTCTCAGAAATTCCTTACATGGTTAACAAGGCATCAATGATCGAAAAAACAGCTCAGCTAATTAATGAGAAGAAAATAGAAGGCATCAGTGATATAAGAGACGAATCTGATAGAAATGGTATGAGAATTATTTATGATTTGAAGAGAGATGCTATTCCCAATGTTGTTTTAAATAACCTTTATAAGTACACACAACTTCAATCTTCATTTGGAGTAAATAATGTTGCCTTAGTCAACGGAAGGCCTAAAATTTTGAATCTAAAAGAATTAATTGAAAATTATGTCATTCATAGACACGAGGTTGTTACGAGAAGAACAGAATATGAACTTAAAGAAGCTGAGAAAAGATCACATATTTTACAGGGTTATATCATTGCCCTGGATAATATTGATGATGTAATAGACTTAATTAAGAAATCGAAAAGTCCTGAGGAAGCAAGAAATGGATTGATGAAAAAATATAAGCTTTCGGAAATCCAGTCAAAAGCAATCCTTGAGATGAGATTGCAAAAACTTACCGGGTTGGAAAGAGATAAAGTTTTAAAAGAGAACGAAGAACTTAATATTCTAATTAAGAGCCTTAAAGAAATTCTTTCAGACAAGACAAAGAGAATGGACATAATTAAAGATGAATTAGTTGAGGTAAGAGATAGGTATGGAGATGAGAGAAGATCTGAAATAGAACATTCTGCTGCAGAATTCACAGTTGAAGACATGATACCTGACGAAGATATGGTTATAACTTTCTCTAATCAAGGTTATGTAAAAAGAACATCCCTTGACGAGTACAGAACACAGAGTAGAGGTGGGGTGGGAGCAAAAGGTGTTAAAACAAAAGATGATGATTTTAATGAACATCTATTTATTGCTTCTACACATAACTATCTGCTTATATTTACTGAGTTCGGTAAAGTATTTTGGAAAAAAGTATGGGAGATACCAGAGGGTTCAAAAGTATCTAAGGGAAGAGCTATTCAAAATTTAATAAATATTGAGACAGGAGATACTATAAGGTCTGTAATCAATATAAATAATCTTGATGATGAGGATTACCTTAACAATAATTTCTTGGTTATGTGTACAGAAGGAGGTATTGTAAAGAAAACTAAATTGGAAGCATACTCAAGACCGAGGGTAAATGGTATAAATGCTATATCTATTAGGGAAAATGATAGACTTTTAGATGTTAAATTAACTAATGGTGATAACCATATAATTATTGCAAAAAGATCTGGTAAAGCAATTAATTTCCACGAGAGTAATGTTAGACCCATGGGTAGAACTGCTTCTGGAGTCAGAGGAATTAAATTAGAGAATAATGATGATAGAGTAATAGGAATGATATGTGTATCTAGAGAGGACTCTGATCTATTAGTAGTTTCTAAGAATGGTTATGGGAAAAGATCCTCTATTGATGATTATAGAATTACAAAAAGGGGAGGAAAAGGAGTTATGACCCTAAAGATTACTGATAAAACTGGGAATTTAGTTTCTATTAAGGAGGTTAAAACAAATGACCAGTTAATGATAATTAATAAATCTGGTATAACTATACGTACATCGATAACAGATGAAAATATAAGAGTAATGGGAAGAGCTACTCAAGGTGTTAAACTTATTAAGTTATCAGACGGAGACGAGATATCATCTGTTGCCAAGATTGAGGATCTGGGGGAGGAAGAAGAATAATTTATTTAAATTAGCTAAATAATACTTATAAAATGAGACAATTATTAACCGTACTACTATTATTTATTACGTTAAACGGATACTCCCAGTACAAGGGGACCCCTGGGAAGGCAAAATCCTCTTTAGAAAAGTCTATGTTGAAAACTGATGTCGAGGAAAAGAGAGGTCTATTAACTATTGCTAAAGGTGAAATTGATGCGGCGGTACTTAACGATAAGCAAAATACCAAGGCCAACACATGGTTAATTAGAGGAGACGTATATGCTGAAATTGCAAAATCTTTACCTGATTTGGACTTAGAAGCAATCGAAAAGTCAGTAAAGGCATATGATAAGGTTGGGAGTGAAATTAGAACAAAAGACTTAACAGTCATCCAAAATGTTAATGCGGGTAAACAAAATTTATCATCTTTCTTTATTAATAAGGCAATTACAGCCTTACAGGGATCTGGAGATCCTGATTATGAAGGCGCATATGATGCCTTTAATTTATCACTTAGGGTTAATCCATCTGATACTTTAGGGTTATTATATGGAGGCTTTGTTTCAGAACAGTTAAATAGATATGACGAGGCTTTGGATTATTATGGTAAATTGATGAGCATGAATGTTCTGAATATAAAAAATTCAAATACAATCTATCAGAACTCTATTAATATTTTATATCAAAATTGTGAGTCTTTTGGAGAATGTGAGTCTTTTGATAGAACCTCAATTTTAATTAATAAAGCAAAATCTTTATTTCCAGATAATAATTATTACCCATCTGTAGAAATTAATATAGCGATGAGATTAGATAGGGTAGATGAAGCTAGAATGAAAATAGATAGAAGGTTAAGTGAAGATCCAAATAACCCAAATCTACACTTTAACAGAGCAGTTTTGTATTATAATTTAGGACTTGCACTAACAGAAAATGCTGATTTAAATCAAAGAGTTAAGCTTGATACCTTAGATGCTGTATTTAAGGCTTCGATAGAATCATATAAGACAACTTTACAACTAGATCCAAATAATGACAGAGCATTACTTTACCTTTTGGATGCATACAAAGCTAACGCAAAACCATTTTATGATCTTGAAAGAAATTTAGATTTTTTAGCATTAAAAAATAAATATCAGTCTGAATCTGATAGACTAAAGAATGAGGGGAATATTAGGATTCAAGATGCTAAAGATTACGCAATATCTTATGTTGATTTAAAAGGTGATGAAATTTCAAATGAAGATATAGCAACCATATATCCCATTTTTTCAATTTTAAATGATTATGATAATCTTATTGAGATCTTAAATTTATCAATTTCAAGAGATGACAGTAATTTAGAATATCTAGAAGTACTCAGAAGTGCATATATGGGAAAGAAAGATTATGAGAATGCTGAAAGAATTTATCAAATGATATTGTCAGCAGAATAGGCTTAGTTTTATTTGTTATTATTTAAGAAGCTTTTAATTTCTTTCGAATACTCAATTAATTTTTCATTTGGAATGGGTAATAATAGATTATATTGACTGATTAGCCATCTGTTGTTATTTTTAACTAAAACACCAGAACCTCTAAAAACTCCATACTTTTTATTTTCAATTTCCTCATCAAACCAGGCAGTACTCTCATTTATGTAAATATTTCTTTTAATAGGTTTATATGTCCATCCAACACCATTTTTAAATCTACCTAGTGTATATTTCTTAAATTCATTAATATGCCACCTTTCTTTTGCATCTGTACCGTAAAAGACAGCCTCGTCATCAAAAAGTGCTAAATATTTTTCTCCATTAGCTTCGCTAGCATACTTATGAAGATTATTTAATACTTGATCAATGCTATCCTTATCATTAAGGATCAATATTGATAAATATAAAAATATTAGTTTCATAAAATCCTATTTAACATAATATAAATTATATAACAATTATAATTTAACAT
>TARA_B100001057_G_scaffold165589_1_pt1 | contig 41580 bp, 45 predicted proteins | sample TARA_B100001057 | Tara Oceans TARA_B100001057 (sample SAMEA2621839) | marine metagenome | biome: marine biome (ENVO:00000447); feature: surface water layer (ENVO:00002042); material: "saline water (ENVO:00002010), including plankton (ENVO:xxxxxxxx)" | depth 5 m | reverse complement strand
TTTATCTGGATTGTATGAGGACACTTCTTTTAACATTGATATTGGCAGTTGGGATGTATCCGGCGTTACAGATATGTCCAGCATGTTTAAAGGGGCAAGTAATTTCAATCAGGATATCAGTGGTTGGAATGTATCCGGTGTTAAAAATATGTCCAGTATGTTCCAAAGGGCAACGGGCGGAAGTATAACTAAACGTGAGATGTATTATTGGAATGGATACGACTACAAGTTAAATGAGAACAATTTGAACTGGGATGATCATGAAGCTTTAGCTAAAGAATGGGGGTATGAAGCCAGCGGTGGCGGGCATTTGGTATGGATTGTGGATCTCTCTGAGAATATAGTAGTAAATACAATTCGCAAGACTATCTCGAATCCGAATAACAGACATGTGTGGACAGGTGGAAGACGAACGCCACGTCCTGATGATCCCCCCCGCCGCGGGGCCCGCGGGGGCTATAATGGTAATTTCTGGAATTGGTCATCAGATGCTCAATTCGGGCCTTTCTTGAATTGGCGGTATACAGAACCAAACAACCACGCAGCGGAGGAGGGCATAGTTGAAGACCGGGTGATGATCAACGGAGACTCGGATGAGGGCTTTTGGAATGACCTTAATCGCGCGGAGACGAGGAAGGCTATCTACAAGAGGCCGGCGCCATTGAGATTGACCGATACGGATGTTGCGACGGATGCTGCGACGGATTCTGAACTGCAAAGAGTTGTTGATAACATTTTTAAACCTCTTAATATTAATATCGGTTCTTGGAGGTTAAAGCAGGTTACTCATATGATTAGTATGTTCGAGGGTGCTGGCGGTTTCAATGATAATATTAGTGGTTGGAATGTAAAAGGTGTTAAAGATATGTCTAGAATGTTTAAAATGGCACCATTTTTCAATCAGGATATCAGTCGTTGGGAAGTATCCGATGTTACAAATATGTCTTATATGTTCCAAACGGCAATAAGATTTAATCATGATATTAGTGGTTGGAGTGTAGGCAATGTTGTGGACGCCTCCGGTATGTTTTCAAATTGTGGATTAACTTTATGCGGTGGAATCCTTTTTGGGAAGGACGATGAGATTTTTAGGTGGGAAGAAAATCCGGATCAAATTAAATGGGATAACTTATGGAATTAGTAGTGTGAGTAAAATAATCAATTATTTAACTAAATTAATAATTTTAATAATTTAGTTAATTTCTAATGAAATAGTATAATGGATAAAACACTTTTAGGAATTAAAAATAGTAATGAAATTTTTTCCTTACCAAAAACTAAAACTAAAACTACAATAATAGAAAAATTAAAAACATATACATCTAAAGACTTAAATAATAGCAATAATTTAGAATTCTCTAATAGTAATAGTAATAGTAATAGTAATAGTAATAGTAATATTATTTTCACAGTTTTCAGATATTTATTAGCTTTTATATTATTAATATTTATTGTTGTAAATATACTAGCTGCATTCGATTTACTAAATGAATTTTTAAAAAAAAAATTAAGACCTATGCTTATCTTTTTTAATCACCGTGTAGAAAAAACAATTGAAAAAACTAAATCAAATACTAAAACTGGTGCCGAAACTTTATTAAACACACTTAAACTCGATGTTGATTTAAAAAATAGAGAAGATACAGATAATTCACCATTACCAAATGATTCTATTAGCAATAAAGTTGGTTACTGTTATGTTGGAACAGATAGGGGATACAGGAGTTGTATTGAAGTAAATGATACTGATAATTGCATATCCGGAGATGTATTTCCAACGATGGATATATGCATAAATCCTAATTTAAGACAGTGAAAGAAAATCTATTTTTAAATAACAATTCCTTTACAATTTAACCTAGTAATATATATTATATAATATTATTTAATATTATTTAATATTATTTAATATTGTAAAGTATCTGATTAAATTTATCTATTTTTGTTAAGCTTTTTTTACTAGTATTATCTTTTACATTTAAAATTTTAGTATCACTATCTACCTCTTTATCATTTTCTAAATAAGTACTATCTATAATTTCATTTTTTTTTACTTCCAAATAAATAATATCAATATTATTAACTATATTTTCCAATATATTTCTTTTATCAATAACTGGTACATTAAAATCTATTTTCTCAGTTAAAAAAGAAATACACGCATAAATTAAATACTTCCGCTTGTTCTTACAACTAGAACTATATCTTATACAAAAAAGGTTTAAATAAGAATTTATTATTTTTACGCAATTAGCATCCTTTTTTTTACTTTCACTTAGTATTGCCTCCCAAAATATCCAAATAACATCATTTTTATAACGCTCTGCAACATTTGCTAATGACCGAAATGAGCAAACACAATGACTAATATTATTCTTTGATAATTTTTCATATTCCATCACCCATTCAAACCAGTAAGCCGCTTGTGTACAATCATTACCTTCTTCTGATATATTATACGCGAACTCATTTATAGCAATGAATATTTCTTTGGGGTCATCACTTCTAAAAATATGGTTAGCATACTCAACATTAGGTGCCTTCAATTTGTTGTTTAAATTATTAATAAGAAATTCATTTTTATTCTTTATTGTAAGATTTTGAATAGAATATTTTTTTTTAGAGAGACAGAGTAAAACTATAATTTGTGCGAATATTTTTCTGATATCACTATTATTTCTTAAATTTAAATCATTGTCTTCATATTTAGTAACGACAATTTTTTTAAATTTTTCAAAACAACTATACAGATAAATAGATAATTTAGGGTTAGCAATATTTATATTTTTACCAAGATATAAAAGTATTAAATCCCATAAATCAGTAAAATGACCAGAGCAAATTAATTCACTGCACCAATAACAAGCTGGTTCGATATTACAATTATAGATACTATCAACAATTTCTTTTTTAACTTTAGATTTTAAAAATTTTGAAAATGTTATACCTTTAAAGTATTCTTTTGTTCTTACATCATTAATTTCTATGAATTTACAATTCTGCATATAATTAAATTATACATAAAAAATAATATAATAATACATATAAATGAACTATTATTCAAAAATATTTAATAAAATAAAACGTCAACCTATATTAGAAAAAATTGTTGTTGTTTTTATGTTATTGCTTATACTTTGTTTACTTTATAATTTAGATAGATACAAAGAGGGTTATACAGAGAATAAAGAAATAATTAAAAAGGTCGGAAATAAAGTGTATGATGGATATTATGCAGATATATATGATGCAATTACGTTTAGTTCTTTAAAAAATGAATATGAGATTAATCAGATTATAAAAAATAAATATCAATCTAAATCTATAATTCTAGATGTAGGTTGTGGCACGGGTCATCATGTAAAGTTATTAAAAGATAAGGGGGTTCGAACTGTAATTGGTGTTGATAATTCAAAAGCTATGATATCAAAGGCAAAAAAGAATTATCCAGAGGAAAATTTTAAATTATGTAAAAATATTAATACACTAGAATTTAATAGAGCTACATTTACACATATAACATGTTTATATTTCACAATATATTATATAGACGATAAAAAGAAGTTTTTTGAAAATTGCTTTTATTGGTTAAAACCTGGGGGTTTTTTAATAATTCATATGGTAGACCCACTACGGTTTGACCCGGTTGTTCCAAACGGAAAACCCTTGAAAGTTAATTATGATAAAGAAGAGAGAATAACAAGAAGTAAAGCTAATTTCGAGGATTTTGAGTATAGATCAAATTTTATCCTTGATGAAAATATAAACTTGGACAATAGATATCTTAATAAAAGAAATGCAATTTTCAGAGAAACTATCAATGATAAAAATAATAATAAGACAACTATAAATGAACACGAAATGTTTTTTATGTCACAACAAACTATATTAAATGTGGCGAAAAGCATTGGATTTTATTTACAATCTGTAAATGAAATGCTGGAAATAGGATATGAAAATAACTTTCTATACACATTAGTAAAACCAAATTAATTGACCGTCAAATATTGAAAAATAAATTAATTATTATATTTAGATTTAAAAAAAATTAGATAATTTATAAAATGTACTATCTAATTTTTTTATTTATTTTAATATTATTTTTAGTATTTAAATTTTATCTTTATAAAAAATTTGGATTTTGGATATATCAACCTGTTTTTCATTATCATAATCTTTTTTACTGGATATATCCTATTGGTATAGTAAATAAAAATCTTCAAAAACCTAATAAATTCTGTAATTTTTACAATGTTATAACAAAAGAATACGAAGATTTATCAAAAGAAGAGACCGAAGAAATGGTTCATTTGATATCCGAGAATTATTTTCATGATGATACAGGTAAATATAATCCGTCAATTGAACTATTCTCTTCGTATTTAATTGGTAACAACGGTAAAACATTTGTCTCCGGCTATTATAATTATGATATAACGGTTAGTAATAATAAATTAGAGCCAGAAAAAAAGTTAATAAGCACTATGACTAGTAGACCTATTAATATTATAATTAATGAAAATAAATTTAAACTCTATTATGTAGATTTTCTATGCGTTGATAAACTATATAGAAAAGACGGCATCGCACCAAAAGTAATTCAAACACATGAATATATACATTCTTTGAGAAACAATAAAGCACAAGTTTCACTTTTTAAGAGAGAAGGTAAATTAACCGGTATAGTTCCATTAGTTAAATACAATACTTATCAATTTTCTCTCTATGACCTTTCTACTTTATCAAAATTATCTGACTTTAATTTCCAGGAATCCAAAAAATCGGAAGTTATAGAGATATCAAATTTAAATTTAAATTTATTAAGCAATTTTCTAGAAGCTAATAATAGCAAATTTAAGTGTTCAGTTTTTCCTGAGTTATCTAATATTAGTAATTTAATTGATAAAAAAACATATCATATTTATGGTGTTATATGTAATCATTTTTTAACAGGTGTATATTTTTTTAAAGATAGCGGAATGTACTATGCGGATGAAGATAATAAATATATTAATAAATCAATAGATTTATTTGCATCAGTTTTTGATGATAGTATTACAAATATAAATACAATAGAGTATTTATTAGTTATAAATAAGAAAATTAATGAAGAATATAAGTATCTTACTATTGAAAATATTAGTCATAATTATAAAATTTTAGATAATCTAAAAGATAAAATAAATACAAGATTAGTAAGTCCAACAGCATATTTCCTTTATAATTACATAAATTATCAGATAGATGAAAAAGATATTATTATTATTGTATAGATTGTATTATTAGCGTTTATATTTGCCAACCTTGACAAAATTGTCAAGTACATATATAATGAAAATACCAAGAAATAAGTATAATATTAATTCTTCAGTAATATACGTATTTTTTTCTTCATGTTCTTCTTCTAAAATATGAAGAATATTATCTAATTTTTTAAGTAAGTCCTGATTGGTTGAGATATTTGGATTCTGTGATTGATTATTATAGTATTCATTAAGATAATCTGTATTAGTTTCTTGATATTTTATATTATCATGCAATGGTAAATTTTTACTAAAATTATTAATATTTTTTTTTTCAGGAAGTGGATTAAAGCTTGCTAATTTACAATTTTCGGCATCTTCGTTACTTTCATCATCGCTATTATCTGATGTATCACTATCATCTTTAAAAATCATTTCTGGTTTAATTTTTTTGGGAACATTCTTATTTTTATAGGTTTTTGATTTATTTTTACTAAATTCTTTTTCATTATTATCTTTAAAATCTCCCATATAAACTTCATTTAATAATGACATACTTATAAAAAAAGGAGATTATATTATTTTTGCCGAGACTAATATATTTTATTATAGTTTTAATTTTTTTATTTATTTATATATATGTTTTATTTAGATAGTATTATTAAAAATATTAATAATAATCCATATATTACAGGTTTAGCAGTATTAATATTAAATGTAGTTTCTAAATATGTTCAAATAAATTTAACTAAAACCCAAGAAAATTTTGTTAAAACCGCGTTTACTAGAGAACTTTTAATATTTACAATATGTTTTACAAGTACAAGAGATATTATAAAGTCATTTTATTTAACAGCAGCATTTTTAATTTTGTCTTCAACGGTTTTTAACGAGAAAAGTAATTACTGTATAATACCAGAAAAATACTTAATATATGAAGACATTTTAGATATAGATGGAGATGATAAAGTTAGTCAAGATGAGATTTACAGAGCTAAAAAATTATTTAGTGAAATACGTAGTAATAATTATTTCTAAATATATATAAATGAGTAATACTATTAAAAATTTGATTATAAAATTAAAATTAACAGGTGAAGTTAGAGGAGACGTTATTCCTTATAAATATACTATAAATACTAGCCAAAGTTCTAATAAAGAGTTAAATCAAATATTTTTACCATTAACTACTTTATTAAATAAAAAACAATTAGCTAAAAGTGAATACAATAAAGATTATGTTAAATTATTTCAAAGCAAGGTAGCTTTAACAGAATTTATAGATAAACTGAAAACGACTAAATATGCTGAGAAAAGCAAAGATGAGAAATTAAAACCTAGAGAGATACGAGATAAAAATATTAATACAATAAAAGAAGCTTATTTTCCAATATATTCGCAAATTTATCTAGGAAAAATGAAATTTACTATTAAATCTGTAATTTTTGAGAGTGATAACATTGAAACTGTTAAGAGCGTTTTATTTACTAATGAACAATTAGAAGATGACCTTTTAGAAAAACTAGAAAAAAAAGAAATTGATAATTTAACTAATCAAAAAAATCGTTTTCAAAAACAGTACGACAAGATGACAGACCAAGAAGAAAAAAGAAAATTTAAAAATACCACACCTTTATTAGATTTTACGAGTGTGCAAATTGAAGATAGAGCTAGAAGTAAAGCATTAAAGCTTTTATATGGTACTGGTATAGATACTAGTAATTTAATAAAAAATCATGCTAATAAAAAGTTATTAGAAATCAATGAAGATAGAAATAAATATTTTGGTTTGAAATATAAATTTGATGAAAGCAAAGGGATAATTCTAGATGGTAAAAAAGATATTGTTGTTGCTAATTTCACAATGGAAGTAAAGAAATTTGAAGAAAAAGATAAAACAATGCAAAAATTCACATTTTTTCAAAATAAAAACTGCAAAACTAGAAAACAGAATATTATTGACACTTATAACGTTTTATTTAAAGGTAAAAAAAAGTCAAAAAAAAATAGACCAATATATAAATATAAAAATTATAAAATCTATATTTATGAAGACAGTGAAGAGAAAAATGAAACCCCAAAAGAAACAGTAACTGAATAAAGTAATATTACATGAAATTATCAAATTGTTTCAAATAAAGATTAAACGAATTAACTAGTTCTTCAGGAATATAATTAAAATCAATAATTTTTTTATTCCTTTCGAAAAGTTCTCTCGATGTAACTGATTTAGAAAGCTCATTTTCGAAAAGTTCTTTATCATGATAGTATTTTTGAGCTGTTTTGATGCCGCATTTTTTGAATATGGGTGGTATATTATCACTTTTATCTCCCATGACAATTTTACAAAATAGATTATATTCTGCATTAGTAGATGCATTTTTACTCTCAGTAATAGATTTATACTTTAAATTTATAATGTTAATGTTATCATTAAGTAGTTGTAAATAGTCCATATCACTTGCTATAATAGTAATTTTTAAACATTTATTATGAAGTTGTGAATTTGTATTTTTTTCTAAAATTTGTTTACATGTTAATGCAACACAATCATCCGCTTCTAACCTATCGAATTTCAAAGATGTAATATTTAATTCTTTTAAAATCTGAATTCCTAGTTCAAAGAAAGGACCACCCATAAATGTGTCATCATATTCGCGAGTTCCTTTATAATCTTGAAATAAATCATTTCTCCAAATATTTTTTCTTGGACAATCAAGTGCTGCAATGAATATATAATCATTTTTCTTAATTTTTAATTTTTTAGGGATTTCATAAAGTTTATCAATAAATGTTTTCCTAAATTTTTGGACAAACTCTTCACTTAAAAATGGGTCTAATAGTTGAGGTTCATCTTTTTTGGCCATTTTCCACCAATTTATTAAGGCATAGTATCTATAAAATATAAAATAGCTTGTATCAATTAAAATATAATTATTAACCATTTGTAATTATATTTTATACTTTTTATTTTAATCAATTTTTTTAAGCCTAAAGGTCTAAACTTATTGTATTTCTCTCTCTACTAGATTTTGGTTTTCTATTGGATTTTGGCACTTTTTGATTATTTAAGTCCTTTAAATCCTGAATGCTTATTGTACTTGCCTCCTTTTCAGGCTTTTCAGTTCCTGAGGATTTTATATTTACTTGTTTTGATTTTAATCCTGATAACAAATCAGATATATCGGATGGCCCTTTCATATCAGGTCTTTTACTTTGGTATGGTGCCGGTGTATTAATAGAATTATCACTATTTAAATTTGAAAATTTTTCTTCAATACTTATACCCTGACCTGTAGTGGATGCCTGTAAATCGGGTCTATTCATTGGTGGAGCATATCGCTGACTTTTATTAACTTGTGTATTTACTGATGGCGGTGGTGGTCCCATATTAGGAGCACTAGGTGGTGGACCAGCAGCATTGTTAGGCATAAAATTACTCATAAAATTACTGAATCCAGGATTAGTATCACCCATACTATTTACAGCGGCTTGTGTAAACTGTTGCATAAGTTCGGGATTTTGCTTCATAATATCATCCATGCCAGGTATAGCCGACTTAAACATTGTATTGGTCATATGTACCATAATAGCGGAACCACCTAGTTGGAATAAAAGTTTAAGTTCAGGTGCCATCTTCGCTTTTGACCTGTATTTTTCGTGCAGTTCAGCAAAAATTTCATCATAATCATCTATATTCTCATTCACTTGCTCAGCCCAACCATCCATTTTAAGGTCAAATGGGTCAAATTTACCATTTAAAAATTCAAGACCAGTAACTGCTGCCATAAGCATTCTACCTTGGAATTTAACGCTATTAGATTTTTCTTTTTCCGCAATTATCATTTCATATTCGCCTTGCATCTCAGATAATGACGACTCCATTGTGTATTTTTTGGTTAAATTTGCTCCTTTATTTTCTAAATCTTCTAAACGTCTTAAGTATTTAAATTTTTCTCTAATTAATTCTTCTTTGGTTAACTGTGGTTCATTATCGGTTACAGGAATATTAGAAAATTTACCATATCCATCCCATGTTTTACTATCATTATAAGCATCGGCAGTAGCAATACCTATAGCAGGTGTGTTTTTAATATCATCTCTTATATCACTAAATTTAACTTCTAGAGGAGTTTTACTTTCATCTGTACCAATATTAAAACTATTAATGCTATTATTTAAGATAGAACTTCTGCTATTTTCAAGGGTTTTTTTATTAATATCATCTGATAAATTATTAAGGTCATTTTCTAATTCACTTAATTCTCCAATACCTAATTCTGTTGAGCCGCCTTTTTTTTTATCGTTCATTAATAATTCAATGCCGCCTCCAAAATTAACAGACGGTTTATCACCAATGTTAATCACAGATTTATCATCCGGATTTAAATCGATTACCATACTTTCTAAATTTGTCATTATAGAATAATAAGAACATATAATTTTAAGTAATCCGCAAAATATATTTATTAATAATTAAATGTCTAAAAATATAAAAGACAATAAAAAATAAATATATTTTACTTAATTGTAAAATTCGTACCATAAAAATTTGCCGCTTTCATTTGGGTCATCAAGAACAATAATTGGTTTTTTTAATTTTAAATATTCAATATTTTTATCATTACTTTTTCTTGCTTTGTCTCGTTCTAAAAATTCGACTTTATCAGGTTTTCCTGATTTGGTATGAACTATTTTAATATGATGTAACATTTTATTACGTCTCGCTCCCCAATTACATCCTTCAGCAGTTTTCTTACAATAGTTTTTTAATATAGTATCAACATTGGTTTCTACTAACATAGATATATATATTATTTATATAAAAATATAGGATACCGCTTGTAAGAAACAATCGGCTAAATCATCTTTTTTTTTGGAATTATTAAACTTTTCAATAATTTTATCTTTTTCTATATTGTCATTATTTAATTCGCACAATATTTTTTTTGTTTCAACTATTGATAATTTTTTTCTCTCTGAATAAGTAGTTTTTATATCACCAAGATTTTTCAATTTCATCGTAGGTGATACATATACTATGTTTTCTACATTTTTCATTATAAAATATTGTGTTATCATACCTTGTATACAGTTCATTCTATTAGCTATTGGACTTATTTGATTTTCAATTAGAACTAAATCAATATCGCTAAAAGGGAAATCTAAATAATTATTTAATTTTGCATTTATAGACTTACCAATATCAATTATATTAATTTGATTACATTTTATTGATGTTACATTTTCGAAAACTTCCTTCTGTATATACTTTTCAATTGAATCTAAAATACTAGATTTATTCTTCTTTTCGACTGAGATTTCATAATCATCGACAATTTTTTGTAGTTCTTTTATATTTTTTCTACGATATGTATTTAATTCTGATGTAGGTAGTTTGTAGTCATTATTTTTACTTGCGTGATTTTTACAGTAAAAGCAATTATTTTTAAAAAACTTAGCCGGTTTATTACAATTTATTCCATTTTTATCTTTAATATCACAGCATTTATTTGTCTCTTCAAATAAATCAATAGTATCCCACTTTTCTATAGATATTAAAGATTTACTGTTATTGCTGTTATTGCTGTTATTGCTGTTATTGCTGTTACTGGCATTTAGTATACAAATAGCTAAATTCTTAATTCCTACATCAATACTTACAATTTTCATTATATATAATTTTAATAGAATTAAATTTATATATTAAATTTTTATTTTGGTGTAAATGTGTATGAAACTTTATTTTTATCCTGATAATAATTATTAAGATAATTAGTTTTCAAATCGCTATGTGAATTAAATAGTGAATCATAAAGCGATTTAAATGCTTCTGAGGCTTTTTTATTTATATTATAGATATTATTTATAAATCCATCTTTATTGTTGACACTACAATTACTATTGTTACTAATAATTTTATTAGCATTATTCACTAAATACATTCTATATTCCATATTAGATATCATAATATATAATATATATATAATTTTTTACAATATTACCTGTAATTCTTTGATTAATTCATCTTTCTTTAATTTATTAACATTATCTTGTGTTAATTTTTTATTATTCTTTAAAAGAAGTTCCTTAAGTTCTGGGACTTTCATTTTTATAAGATTACTCTTTTTTATTACCTGAATGTTTTCCGGTTTTTCCTGTTTTTCCTCTTTTTGTACATTAATTTTTGTATCATTATTATTAAATAACAATGATGAATTTTCTATACTATCATTTGAAGCACTGTCATCATATTCTTTTTCTAAATCAAGATTTACTTCTTCAACAGTGTTAGCTAATGAATTTTCTATTGAAATAAGTTTTATATCACTATTTTCTATTTCTTGAATATCACTACCAGTGCCGTGATTGCCATGTAGTTCGCTATCTACATCCGCATGAGGAACAGCACCCGCATCCGCATCAGTATGCGCATCAGCATCAGCATCAGCATCACTATCAGCATCAGCATTGCTATCAGCATTGCTATCAGTATCGCTATCAGCATCGCTATCACTTTCACTTTCAGTTAAATCATTATCAGAAACATATATTTTTTCAGCTTGAAATTTTGCAGATTGAATTGCTGTTTCATTTGCTCCAAATTTATTATTTTCCATCTCACTAATAAATGATTGTAATATTTTAGCATTTTGAATTATGCTAGCTTCAATATAAGAAAATCTTTTGAGAACATAAAACATAATTGCTCCACTAAGTAGTAATGTTATTCCTAAACTTAATACAAAGCCACTACCTTCTAATCCAAAGAGTTGCATTCTTATTTTTAATAATACATATATTTTTAATTATAAATAAACGTAAAGTTATATTTTATAATTATTACTAATCAAATTAGCACTTTCTATTATTTCAGTTGGATAATTTAATTCTTCTAAAATTTTTATACCACCTTTTTCATATGAAATACCATTATCTAACTTAAAACTACTTTTATTATTTATTAATTTCATGTGTTTATTTACAATGTTATCTTGTAGGCTCATATTTTCACACACAGTTATATAATGTGTTGTTAACATAAAATTTACATTTTTATATTTGGTAATAAATTCTAGATAACTTATAGCACTGGCAATAGCTTCATTCGGATTTGTACCTGAATATAATTCATCAAATATACAAAAGTGTTTCTCTTTCTGGTTAGAAGCTACAATAATATCTAATATTTCTTTACATCTTCTTGCTTCTGCTTGAAATAAACTATCTCGATTGGATGTATCTGGAATATTCAGATAAGAATGTATAAACTTAAATGGTGAAACATCTGCTTTATCAAAAAATCCAACAGCCAATTGCTGTGATAATATAATATTAAATAGTGCGCTTTTCAATATAGTAGTTTTACCAGATGCATTAGGGCCAGTAATAATAATATTATTGTCTATAAATATGTTATTTTTTATTGGATTACACTTTACCAATGGAGCAAAGTAAGAACCATAAACTTTTGTATATTTTTTATTGAAATTAGCATAGTTTATTTTCTTATTCTTAATATTGTCTTGTACATCCAAAATATTAAGAGTAAAACCATGTAAATCCAGACAGTAATCAATAGCTGCATTATATTGAGTTGAAGTATATAAATTATAGAAATTTGATAATATGTTGCCAACATGTGTTAATTGTGTTATATTAGTTTTTTCCAATTCAATATTATTTAATTTGTAGTAGTGATTGGTAATAATATTTTTAATTTCATTATTTTTGTTTATAAAACCAATATAGCTTGTTTTACAATAATTATTTATATTTGTTAAGGAGCGAATTGAGTATTTTAGAAACTCTTTAATATTTTGTAGGTAATATTTTATTTTATTAAAATTTATGTAAAACTTTCTACAGGAAAGAAAATTTTGATATATATTGAAGAAATAGATAATAATAGTAAATATTGTGAAAAATTTTCTATCCCAACTAGCACCGCTAAATTCTAACAATGCCTTACCAATATACTGATTTTTTAAAATATATAATAATGCATTTACATATTCATTTATTGTTATAGATTTGTCCTGCATTTTTACTAAAAAAAATGGTATGATTAAAAATATTATTGGTATAACAAGACTTATTACCGGCGAAGCTAGATTATAAATAGTTAGACTCTGCAAAAAAGTCGGATTTTTATTCAAAAATTTGAAATATTCGATATCCAAGTATTTATATTTTTCATAAAATCCTGTATCATTTCTTACATCATTTAATATAGTTGTAGTATTTTCAATATCAAAATCCAATTCGATTGGTTTATATGTTTTTAAAAATGCTCTTGTATCTTTTAAATATTTTGTATCATAAGTATAATACATAGACCACATTTTAATTAGTTCTACAGCATATTTATTATCATTAGTAAAAAGATGTCTATAAATTTTATTATCAACCATCTCTAAATCATGTTTTATATTTTCTTGTAAAAGCATCTTATTTTCTAGATAGTAAATAGGTAATTTAAATTTTATTTTGTCTTCTTCATTCCCTTCATTCCCTTCATTTAAATTAAAAGATTCTAATATTTGTTTTAAATTATTCATTCATAAAAATACAATATAAATAAGTATTGTATTTTTAGCGTATATTTAACTAAAGTTACTAGGTAATTCACTTATTTGCGTAGAATAAAATTCCTCTATTTCTTTTAAAAGACGAATATCACGCTTTGTTATGAAATTAATAGCAGTTCCTTTTCTTCCATACCTACCACTTCTTCCAATCCTATGTAGATATGTACTAGTACATTTCGGTATATCAAAATTTATTACTGTACTTACCTGTTGTATATCAATACCTCTAGCTGTTACATTTGAAGAAAGTAAAACACGTTGATTGCCTTCCTTAAAATCTTTATACTGTTTTACTCTTTCCGCCTTTTCTAAACCACTATGTATCTGACAAACAGAATATCCATCTTGTGTCATTGCATTATACAAATCCTGTACTCTCTTAATACTATTGCAATAAATAATTGATTGAGAAACCGAAAATACTGAAAATAAATCTTTTAAAGTTTCGTATTTTTGAGAATCATCTTCGACATTTACATAATACTGTTTAATACCTTCAAGTGTTAACATGTCTGTTTTAACTATAATTTTTATTGGATCACGCATAAATTTATCAGTTAAATTATAAAGTTGCGTTGGTAATGTTGCACTAAATAAAGAAACTTGTATATTGGTTGGTAAAAACTGAAAAATATTGTATACTTGTTCTTTAAAACCCTGTGATAACATCTCATCTGCTTCATCTAAAACTATTAATTTTATATTCTTCGTATTAACATGCTTTCTCCTTATCATTTCATGAATTCTACCAGGACAACCCACAATTAAATGTGGTGTTTCATATTTAAAGTTATTAATATCATAATCGGTCGACTGACCACCAATTAAAAGATAGGTTTTTAAATCTTTCATATAACTACCTATCTCGGTAATAACACTTTTAATTTGTAATGAAAGTTCTCTCGTAGGTGCCATAATTACTATTTGTGTATCTTGTAATGATAGATCTATTTTTTGTAAAGATGCCACTACAAAACAACCAGTTTTACCAGTTCCTGATTGAGATTGGGCAATAACATCTTTACCATCTAGAATTGGTTTAATCGCTTTTTGTTGAATTGGGCTAGGATTTTCGAATCCATATGAATAAATTCCACGTAATAAACTAGTATCTAGGTCAAAATTCTCCCAATTTGATATTTCTTCATTTTCTAAACTCATACATTATTAGAAATAATATGTTTAAATTAATATTTTAAAGAATATAAATATTAAAAATACACTATTATTAATATAAATGTATACAATTGAGCACTTTAAAAAAAATTATGGTGTTAGTGATTTAATAAATCAAGATGTTATTAATACATTAAACAAATTAGTGAAAGATTTAAATTTTAAAGACGTATTAGATATGAAAAAAGGCAATTTTTTATTGGAAAATACTAAAAAGAAAGGATTAAATAATGCAGATGATTGGGATAGAATAAGGAGGTTTCAAAAAACAGAATTAATAAAAAATGATGGTATAGAAAATGATATTCAAAAATTCAGAAAACAATTGAATATTTTAACTGATAAAAGTTTTAGTAAAGTCGAAAATGAGATGATTAATTTAATAACTAATGTAAAAGAAAAACATCCAGAAAGATTTGATTTTTTTTCGAGAGAGATATACAATTTAATTTCCAACAATTTATTATATTCTAATCTTTATTCTAAATTATACTGTTCAATTGAAGATAATTTTGATAATTTCAAAAAGATAGTTGATAGTGAATTTATGAATTTTGATAAGTTATTTGATGATATAAAATACTGTTCACCAGATGATGATTATGATATTTTTTGTGATAATAATAAAAATAATGAGAAAAGACGTGGTGTGTGTCATTTTTTCACAAATTTAATGGTTATGGAGAAAATTGATAAACAGTTACTAATAGATAAATTGAATATTCTTTATGATAAGCTAATATCAGATTTCAGTTTTGAAAATAAAAAGAATCAGGTAGATGAAATGGCTGAATTAATATATATAATTATTAGTAATTCATATAAATTTATTGATGAGGATAGTTTAGAACATTTAATAGAAAAGATAAAGATGATATCTATGTTAAAAATAAAAGATTACAAAAGTTTAACAAATAAGTGTTTATTTAAACATATGGATTTACTAGATGAAATAGTATAAATAATATAAAAATAAATATATTATAAGTAATAAAATGATTTCTTATAATATTCCTATAGATGAAAGCAATGAAGTAATTTATCATAATTATGAAAATGGTGAGCATAACCATGAATATTCAGATACAAATAGTAAATTTCATGCTATGATTTTAGACTATGATTTGAACTTTAATGTTAAATATATAAACTTAATAGCGGACTACTATAATATTAAGAAAACGAAATTAAATAAAGCACAATTAATAAGAAAAGTAGTTATATTTGAAATAGATGAAAATAATGTATGTAGAGTCGAGGAGAGAAAGCGCCTATTTGATAATTTTATAGAGTTGAAAAATAATAAATTCTTTTCTAAATTTATAATTTCAAATTAATTTAAAATTTTTTTTTAAGTATAATATAATTAATGGTTCAATCGATTTTAGATAAAAGTATTAATTATCCTCCAATAAAAAAAATAGAAATTGATGATGTTAACTATGATGCTACGGCATATGATGTTGATATTTATGGATTTAATAAAACAATTGCACTTGGTCAAGCCAAATATGCTTTTATAGATAAAAATATAATATATTTTCCTATATATTTAATTATAGATGACCATGTAACTGCCCAACTAGGTGTTTATGAAATTTTTTCAAATGAATTAATTAATGTAACTGATGAAGATGGCGATATTGATTTAACTAAGCTAGGACAACCATTGCTTTATATATTTGCTGAGGACGTGATAAATATGTCACTAGATGAAATTAAAACTAGTAAGATTTTCAGTGAAGCTAAAAGTGATTCTCCCGCAGAAGTATCTGAAGCGTCTCCCGCAGAAGTATCTGAAGCGACTCCAGGAGAAGTATCTGAAGCGACTCCAGGAGAAGTATCTGAAGCTAAAAGCGATTCACCTGCAGTAGTATCTGAAAGTGATAGCACTACAGAATCATTAAAAGAGGAAGCTTCAATAACTAGTACAGATGATAATAAAGAATGGATAGAGAATTTTATGAGTGATAATTCATATAAAATTGTAAATAATGAGGGAGGAGGAGATTGTTTATTTGCAGTAATAAGAGATGCATTATCGAGCGTAGGTGATAAAGTGACAGTAAATGAGTTAAGAGAAAAATTAGCAGAGGAGGCAACAAATGAAATATTTTTGGGTTATAAATTGTATTATGATGAATTGAAATCGAATTTTGATGAAAATAAATTGTTAGTTACACAAGTAAAAATTAGAAATAGTAACTTAAAAACAGAATTATCAAATACAAAGGATAAAAAGCTACAGACGTCAATTGTTAAGGAGGCGAATGATTTAAAAACGACATTTGATATGTTAAAAAAGGAATTAATAACAGCAAAAAATAATTTAGATGAATATAAATTTATGAGTGGTGTAGAGACGCTTGACCAGTTTAAAAAGTTAATTAAATCTTGTAATTTTTGGGGAGATACATGGGCTATTTCAACTTTAGAAAGAATTTTAAAAGTGAAGTTAGTATTACTTTCTAGAGAAATGTGGTTAATGGGTGATTTAGAAAACGTATTACAGTGTGGTCAATTAAATGATGATGTATTAGAGAGACAGGGAAAATTTGAACCCCAATATTACATTATTTTAGATTATAGTGGACAACATTATCAGCTAATAACTTATAAGGAAAAATCGGCATTTACGTTCAGTGATTTACCGGAACAAGTGAAAAAGTTGATAAAGAATAAATGTTTGGAAAAAGCTGCTGGACCTTATTATTTAATACCTGAATTTAGAGTGTACACTAGTGTTAAGGACGAATTAGAAGATTATGACCCATTATTATATGACGACAATACTGTTTTTCAGATATATTCATTATCGGCAGATAAGCCACCTGGTACAGGTAAACCAAATGAAAAGATAAGTAAAGATGAGGTGGATAGTTATAAAGAATTATCACAAATAAAAAATTGGAGACGTAAACTAACAAGTATAATTGATAGTGATTTAGATACAATTAAAGAAGACCCTGAAAAGATGGATATTTTAAAGAAAACAGGAACTGCGAAATTAACTAAATTCAATAAAGCATCTAGTCCTACTGTTTTGAGTGAATTGATGGAGCACAGAAAAACTTTATTGCAACATTGACTTTATTTAAAAAGTTAAGTTTATTTAAAAAGTTAAGTTTATTTAAAAATATTAGTATTATATATGTCTTTAATAATTAGTGATATATATAATGAATTAACAAATAGCTATAAATATTTAAAACGGATAGAAATATTAAAACGTGTTATTTTTTTAAACTTTTTGAATAAGCGTAAAAAAGAATCATATTATTTACCAGGAAAAATAGAAGATACAGTAAATAGAAAATTTAATACGAAGCTTAATTATCAATTACTAGTTAATAAAAGAAATATTAGTCTCAATTTTTACTTAGATGATAATAGTAGTATAAGTCAAAATTTAGTAGATATATATTCGAATAACAGTTTTATGATTATAATATTTTTATTGAACTATACAAAATCTGTAAAAGATTTGCATATTGATATATTTTTAACAGATTTTAAAAAAGAGTTACCAGTTAAAGAAGCCTTATTAGATGTATTAAATATTAATTCTGGTTATTCCTATGGTGACAATAACAATTCTTATATTGTAATATATAGATATGAAGAGTGGTATAAGGTATTGATACATGAATTGTTTCATGCCTTAGATTTAGATTTTTCATCTATGCCATTCCCAAGGACTAAAGAAAAGATGAAGAATTATTTTAATATAAATAGCAATTATAATCTATATGAAACATATTGCGAAAGTTGGGCAAGAATATTAAATGTTGCTGTATTTTCATTTCTAAAAAACATAAATAGTAAGAAAAATTATATAGTAGACTTTAACGAAAATATTAAATTAGAAACTAGATTTTCTCTCTACCAGTGCAATAAAATTCTCGAAAAAACATTAATAGAAAAAAGAAAAGAGAGAACTAATGTTTTTGCGTACTATGTTCTGACAGCGGTTATTATGTTGAATAGAGATAATTTTATAAAATGGTGTAAAGATAATAATAATAATGTTTTAGATTTCACAAAAGATAAAGAAAATATAGATGAGTTTTTAAATTTTATAATAGAAAAATTTAATGATGAAAGTTTTATTAATGCTCTTTTAAAAACACGCGGTTTTAAATCATATGATAATTCACTAAGAATGACTATAGTTGAAATTTGAGATCTAGTAATAACACTATTTCTTTTGTGAAGAGTAATTTAATATTCTATAATATATATATGAATAATAACAAAAAAGTTAAAATTAATTCTTTAAATTCAACCAAAAAAAAAAGAAAAAAAAGTCGTAAAATAACAAAAAAAGGAGGCGTTAATTCATTAAAAAGAACATCTAGTAGTAATAAGATAGAAATGAATACAATAAATTCACTAATACCACATGTTAAAATATATAGTTCTTTAGACAAAAATTTGGATTATGATTATTTACCGTCTAGTAAATGTATTAAACTAAAAAAAGAATTAGATGATTATAATGAAAATATAAAAAAAAATTCTTTGTTACAAGCTGAGTATAATGAGCAAATGGCAATTTATCATAGAGATTTGGTAAGATGGTATAATTCAGATGAGTATAAACAGTTAGAGGCTGGTATGTATTATTCATCGCTAGGTGAGGAAGAAAGAAGTAGATTAGAAAAATTAGAACCACCAATGCCAAAAGAACCTAAATTAAAAATTTTAAAAAAACCGTCAAAAAAATCTATTGAATTAGTTAAAAAAGAATGTGGAAAACATTTTATTCAAAATAATTAAATTAATTTATTAACAATATTTTAGATTTAGTATTTAATAATTAATTTAATAATTAATTTAATAATAATTTAATAATTTATAAAATGAGTAAATTATTAACGATAGCATTTGACTTAGGAGGAGTAATTTTTTCAGTAGATAATAATATATTTTCAGATAATTATATAGAAACGGAACTAACTGAAGGAATATATGATTTATTAATGTATTTGCATAAAAAACCAAATATCAAATTAATAATTATAAGTAAGGCATTTCCAAATAATGCTAAAAAGAGTAAAGAGATATTAAAATTATATGGATTGGATGATATTTTTAATAGTATTATTTTTTGTGAATTTAATAATAAAAAAGCGCTAATAGCAAAAGCGATGGATGTTAATATAATGATTGATGATAAGAAAGAGGTTTTGGATTGTTTTGATAAATCTATAAAAACTATATTATTTGATTCTCATAAAATAGGTGATTTATATAAATTAGTTTAAAAACAAATACAATATATAGATATTCATAAATTACTATGGAAAAAGTAAATATTATCATAATGGCTGGTGGATTAGGAAAGCGCATGAATTCTACATTACCAAAAGTATTACATAAAGTTAATAATAAACCAATGATAGTAAGAGTTATTAATACAGTATTAGAATTAAATGTTAATAAGATATTTATAGTAGTTGGTAGTTTTAGAGAAGAGATTCAAAATACAATTGAACAATATATAAATTCTATTGATAATGAAAAAATAGAATATATTTTACAGAAAGAACCACTTGGCACTGGTCACGCAATTCAGTATTGTTATAATAAGTTATTAATGTATCATAGATATAGGACTTTTATATTGTCGGGAGATGTTCCTCTGATAAAAAAAGATACATTATTAAATATGATTAATATAAAATCTAACGGCGTTGTGTTAACGGCGAATGTAGATAATCCATATGGATATGGTAGGATATTAAGAGTAGATAATAAATTGCACGAGATAAAAGAAGAGAAGGATTGCGAAGATAGAGAGAAAAAAATATGTGAAATAAATAGTGGTATATATTTAATTTCTACAGGTATGATTATTGAAAATATAATGTATATAGACAATAATAATAGTCAGAAAGAGTATTATTTAACCGACATCTTTAAGTTAATGATAGATAAGGATGTAGATATTGAACTATACAATTTGCAAAAAGAGTTAAATTACCAAATTTTAGGTGTTAATACTTTATCGCAATTACAACAATTGGAGAAGGTAAATCTTGAAAAAGAGATTACACTTGGATAGTTACTTTCTAGTAAGTAATTATATATTGTATGTCTTCTAGTGAAAGGTATGGATTAAATAAATTTCTTATGAAGAATGGTGTCAATGGTAAATTTATTTTTTTGTTACAAGATGGTCTATTGAATATGCATATACCACCATCTAAATTATTTTTAAAATCGGGATAACCAGTTAAATACGGTACATTACTTGTAACAAGTAAAAGCTGGATTAGCTGACTTTTATTATTAGGATAATTGGAAATACAAAATCCTTTATAATCAGTTGTTAAAATATTAATATCATATCTTGTTATATTGTTAATATTGGCTGTTATTTCCTGAATAAATCTTTCGCGCATCATAAGTCGTTTTATTTTATTATCTAAAAAATCGCGCTGCATTTGAAAAACAGTATTTAAAATAAAAGAATAATTATTAGGAGGTATACTAGAAACTAAAGATAAACAGCTAGAAGATGAACATATAAATTTATTTTTTTCAAGATTCATATTGCTTATTTTTTTATAAAAATACCAGAAACCACTATATCCACCTGGGTCAATTTTAATACAATTATTAGATTCAACGTTAAATATATAAGAGATAAAGAAAGATAAAATAGGTAAATATAGAAAGAATATTTTTTTTTTCATTATTACAGTATAATCTGCAGGTTGTTTTTAATTTATTTAAAAATTGAAATATTGTAGAATCGATTTTACATTGTTAAAAAGAAAACAAATGGGTATTCAATATCTTAATACATATATAAAGAATAATACAACAGCAAAATCGATTAAAAAGATTTCATTTAATGAATTAAAAAATAAAGTTATAGCAGTAGATATAAGTATATATTTATATAAATTTATGAATGATGATTCGCTTATTGTAAATATATATCATATGTTATCAATTTTTGTATATTATGATATAAATGCAATTTTTGTTTTTGATGGCAAGCCACCTGTAGAAAAAAAAGAACTCTTAGAGAAAAGAGAGATTGATAAAATAAAAGCAAAAGTAAAATACCGAGAATTGGAGAAACATTTATCGAGTTGTAATGAATGTGAGAAACAAGAAATAATAGAAAGTATGGTTTCACTTAAAAAGAAATTTACTAAGCTAAAATATAGTGATATTAAAAAAGTTAAAGAATTAATATCTGCGTTTGGCTTTACTTATATTCAGGCTAATTGTGAAGCAGATATAATCTGTGGAAAAATGGTAGTTAAAAATATAGCATATGCATGTCTAAGTGAAGATATGGATATGTTTTTGTATGGTTGCACTCGAGTAATTAGATATTTAAGTTTACTTAATCATTCTGCCATTTTGTATGATTTAAAAAATATATTGACGGAGTTAAATTTGACATTTAAAGAATTTAAAGAAATCTGTATTATATCGGGAACAGATTATAATAGTGAAAAGAATAAAATCAATTTATATGATGCAATAAATTTACATAATAGATTTAAGGAAACAAAAAGTAAGGATTTTTATGAGTGGTTAGATAATACAACTGATTATATTGATAATGTATATATTCTATATAATATTTATAACATGTTTTTAATGGAGAATATAGTCCTAAAAGAATATTGCATTAATGTTAAAAAGAAGGAAATTAACTATGACCGAATTAAAGAAATAATGATTCCTGAAGGATTTATATTTTTATAATGCATATAAATATAAATTTTAAAATATTTTAAAAAAATAGAGATAATATATATAAATCATGTTTGTAAATGCAAATGAATTAAAAAGAAACAAAAGATTTAAAAAGGATAGAGTATTAGATAATGATTTTGAAGTACCAAAATATGAAGATTATGAAAAAATAAACAATAAAGGGTATAGTGTAAGTAACTTGAAAGAAATTTGTAAATATTACAAGTTAAAAGTCTCTGGAAATAAAAATGAATTGAAAATAAGAATACATGATTATTTATATAAATCTTTTTTTGCAATTAAGATACAAAAGAATATGCGGAAGTTTTTTATTTCTGAATATTTTAAATTATTAGGTCCCGGATGTTACAGAAGAGATATGTGTAAGAATGATAGAGATTTTCTAACGTATGAAAATATAAATGATATTAAAACTTATGATTTTTTCACCATTATTTCAGGTGATGGTTCATTATGGGCGTTTAATATAATTTCTGTTTATAATTTATTTGTAAAGAGCGATGGTGATATATTAAATCCGTATACGAGAGAAAAAATAGATTATTCTATATTTAAAAAAATAAAAAAATTATTGAAATTATCTAAAATCTTAAAATTTCCTCTAAATATTAAACTTAATAGTAATACAGATAACATTACTCAAAAAAAAATACTAGAACTAAAGTGCCTAGATTTATTTCAACGAATAAATAGATTGGGTAATTATAGTGATAACAAATGGTTTTTGGTATTAAATAGGTCACAAATAGTGAAATTTTTATTGCAATTAAGTGATATTTGGAATTATAGAGCACAGTTGAGCTATATTGTGAAGAAGAAAATTTGTGCACCTTATGGTAATCCATTTAGACATATTAATTTATCTACTTTAAATAGTATATCATATTTTTCAATCCAAAAAAATGCATTACATGTGATAGAACAATTAGTAACAAAAGGAATATCAGACGAATTTAGTAATTTAGGTGCTTCATATGTTTTATGTTCACTGACATTAGTAAATCAGGATGCCGCTAATGCGTTACCATGGCTATATGAATCGGTTGTAGTTTAAAAATTTTTTAATAGGAGATAAAAATAAATAATATAAGCAGTTAAAACACTTAAAAGAGAGTTATCATGTAATATCATATAATGGTAAAAGCAAAGAAGACCGACACTGTTACTAAAACAGAGCCACCCCCCGCCCAGACTGTCTCTACTCAGGAGACCACTACTACTAAAGCTGTCCGTAAGACATCTAGCAAAAAAAATACTGAACCAGTTGTTGAAGCCAAGCCCGTAGTTGCTGTAGAGGCTACTCCTAAGACAACAACTGATGATGTTGATACTACCGAGACAGTACTTTCCGATGTTTTCACCGAGTTCATGTCTAAACTTCAGGCGCTTGCTTCTCAGATCAACACTCTCAAGGGTGAATTCAGAACTCTTGAGAAGAAATCTGTCCGCGAGCTCAAAGTTGCGCAAAAAGCTCAGCAGAAACGTCGTCGTAAAAACACTAACCGTGCCCCAAGTGGTTTTGTCAAACCCACTCTTATTACCAACGAGCTAGCTGATTTCCTCAAAAAGCCCCATGGCACCGAGATGGCTCGCACTGAGGTAACTAAAGAGATTAACAGCTACATTCGTGAGCACCAGCTCCAGGATAAAACAAATGGCCGTAAAATTATTCCCGATGCTCAGCTTACCAAGCTTCTTAAGATTGGTAATGGTGAGGAGCTTACATACTTCAATCTCCAGAGATACATGAGCCCTCATTTTGCTAAAGCTACAAACAAGGACACTGTTGCCTCTAAGTAGATTATTAGGTAGATAAAAATAATTAAAATTTGCTTTTGTAATGTAAATTTTAATTTATAAATTTTAATTTCTCTTTTGGAAGTTAAATCTGAACATTGAGTTATTATTTCTATTAATATTTCTGTTGGTATAGATAAAGGATTGTTTTTCTCTATTAATGTGGTTAGTATTTAAAGTGTTATTATTGTTAGTCTTTTTTTTATGGTCTACAAAAAATTCTTTTGGGAAAAAAAGTTTTTCATCTTGTTGATTCATGTTCTAATATATTTATTTATTAATTTATTAATTTTTATCTCAATTTAAATTTTTTTGCTAATTCATTATAAACTACTGCTATTTTTCTATAATTAATAGCTTGAGGTGCTAACCAGTCATCGTCACTATATCTATGAACAATTAAACTAGACTTAATTTTAAATAATAATTTTTTCCAAAAAAACAAATAATGTTTTCCGCTAGTAATAAATAAACATTTTTTTAATATTGTTTCAGTTGATGCTACTGATACCATTATATCATTATATTGGTCTAATTCCAAATCTAACACTATATCGATTGCTGTTAAATCTGGCAAAATATGACTTGACCATAATTTTTGAATTTTATATGCCGCTTCATTTCTAATATTATATCTAAATTCTAAAATATATAATGTAATTTCAGAAGGAAGCTCGTCCCATGACATCTTAAATAATAATAATTTAAATATACAATTTTAAGCAATTATTATTTCAATTTTTTTAGCTTATTCTGGCTCTTTTTGGTTCTTTTTGGTTTTTCTTTAAAATTCATTTTATTTTTCATTATTATAAAAAAAAATTGATTTAAAGACATCCCACAATATTAAACTATCAATAAAATGCCAGGAACAGGAGAGGAAAAGATGATTGTTAGCGGAACAGAATTTGCTGCCGATTCTTCACTAATGTACTCGAAGATTAAGGTAAATGAGGTAGGTGGCAAGAGTGTTGGAGTTATGAATAAGGATACGATGAAAAGCCTATATCTTAGTACGCCACTTATGCTGACATGGGGTGTTAATAAGAATTTCGATGAAAAGACAGGAAGGACATCTTATGATATGTCTCTTCAGTTTCCACGAGATGATTATCAGAGTGATTCAACCAATAAATTTCTGAAAAATATGAAGGATTTAGAGAATCAAATTAAGCAGGATGCATTAGTAAACTGCAAAGACTGGTTTAACAAGACTAAAATGTCTGATGAAGTAGTTGATGCACTTTGGACGCCAATGCTGAAATATCCAAAGAATAAGGATGGGAATGAAGAATTTGATTATACGCGACCACCAACTCTTCGTATTAAAATTAACTATTGGGATGGAGTTTTCAAGTGTGAGCTTTATGATATGGAACAGAAGAAAATCTTTCCAAATGAAACAGGTGTTATGCCAACAGAACTTATTGCTAAGGCAACTAATGTTGCTACTGTAGTTCAGTGCGGTGGTCTCTGGTTCAGTAATGGTAAGTTTGGTGTAACTTGGCGTCTAGTGCAGGCAGTTGTTAAACCTAAACAGAGTCTTATGGGTAAATGCCACATTGTTCTAACGGGAGAGGATAAGGCTATTATGTCTCGTGCTGATGATGATGATGATGATGAGGATGGTGATGCAGACGATGATGTCGCCAACATTTCAGATGCCGTTAAAAAAACTACAGTAAATGATAGTGATGAGAGTGGCGATGAGGATGATGATAGTGTTCAGCAGGTAACTACACCTGAACCTACTCCTCCACCACCTGAACCACCTAAAAAGAAACCAGTCGTTCGACGTAAAAAAGCTGCAGAAACTGATTAAATTATGTCTTTAAAATGTATGTCTATATTTATATTTGCTCTGTAATCAATATTATATATATCTTTTGTGTTTATTAATGATATACCTTTACCTATAATTGTATATCTTTGATATTTTTTAATTAGTAGTTTGTTAACAAGTATATCAAACGATTTATTTGCAATATTTATAATTATTTTTTCATCATTCATGATTTCTTTTAATTCAGTTACTAAGAGTAAATTTAAATTATTATTTTCATCTATCTCAACGCATTCGGGTAAAATAGGCTGGCATTCTACAATTAATAAATTTTCGCTACATTCATATTCAAGTTCTTGATGCCAAAGAGGAATATAATATATCTCATTATTGTATTCAAATCTATAAATTTCATCATTCAACAAATTCTCTAATGTTGGATTTATTACTTCTATTTTATCATTTTTCGTATATTCATCTATCAATTTATTAATCTTTTCCTTTACATCATCACTTATACTCAAAACATCGCCATAAGTTTTCACAAAATTATTTATTTTTACTAATGTTTTTTTCGAAAACTTTTCAAGTAATTCAAAACTTACTTTTGTATATTTATTATTCAAAGAACTTATAAATTTATTAACTTCTAGATTTTTATCTAATATAAAATCTATAAAATCATTCATTAGCTTTATATAATTATCTCCATCATTAACTATATCATTTACTTCTTTCTCTCTTTGTAAATATTCATATGCCTCAACAATTTCCTTAAATTTATCATCAACACCATTATTTTTATCTGGATGAAACTCTAAAGCTTTAATATAATAATTACGTTTCAGCTGTTTTTCGCTATATTCTTTATCTAAATCTAATATTTTTATTGCTTTAAAGTAATTCATTAATTAATGCTGATATATATAGTAATATTTTCTCTAAATGGTAAATTGGTCTGTAATTATTATTATATAGCTTAAAAAAATCATATAGATAAAGCAATAATTTAGATATTTTTTCCTCATCTAATTTTTTTAAATTTATTAAATCACTAATTATCAAATACAAAATAGTGTCAACTGATAAATCATAAATCAATAAGTCATATATTATCTCTCTAAATTCTAAAAAATCAATATTTTTTATTTCAATTACCTGTTTAAGGAGTTTATTTTTTAACTTATCATATTTATTGAAGTCTAGGTTGATTTTATTACTTTTAAGCCTAAATCCATTTTTTTCAATATTCTTTAAATTAATTATATCACTTACTTTCTGATTACTCTTTAACTCGTATTTAAATGATTTTTTGTAGGCACTCTTACATGGTCTAGCTAATTTAATAGTTTTACTGCGATTAATTATATTATCAGGTATGAAACTATAGTTTTCAGTAATTAAAATAAATTTTAAATTTATATGATTCAAAAAATTAGTTTGCATATAACTGTAAAAAATTTCCAATAATTCACTATTTATCTCACTAAAATACTTACATATTATTATACCAAATTTATCGTTTTTACAAATTATACAATCTAAAATTTGATTAAAAATTTCATGCCATAAAATCTTAGCATTACAACCTAGTAAAGACATATCTATTTCATAGTGAATATCACTTATTTTAAAGAAATAAGAATTTTTATTGTAATTTACTAGTAATTTTTTTTCATATTTTAACTTTGTGGGACTTATATCTTGTATAATACTTAGAGCATATGTATATTTACCAACACCACTTGGTCCATAAATTATAATATTAGTCATATCATTCACATTTTTAATTATATTTTCCTGAATATTTTTATGTATTCTAGAATTTTTTGCATTGTTTATATATTCTTCAAATAAATATTCATATCGTATCATTAATTTATAAAAATAATTATTTTTATATAAAAACTTTTTAATTTATTATTTTAGATGAATATACTATTAGATATTGACAATATTGATGAAAAATATATATTCTTTCAAGATGCTATTAAAAATACAGTTATTAACAACAGTAATTTTGTAAGAATATTATATTCGAGTAGTGAATTTACACTTACAAATATACATATTAAATTTAACTTAAAAAAAAATCCAGAAATACTTTATAAAATTATTAATCTAGAAAGAAATATATTAAATCTATTTAACTGTAATTGTAATCATTTTTTTAAACTAAAAGACCAACTTGCTATCAATAATAATAGTAAGGACACTATTCTTAAAATTTCTGGAATCTGGGAAAATGAAAATAGTATAGGTATAACAAGTAAATTAATACAAATTAATTAATTTGTTATTTCTTAACCATCTGTAGAAAAAAAATTTAATACAATAAATATTATCCCTAAAAGTAATAAATTCAAAAATGCACTCATATATATTGCACCACTACTAGCATTAGTAGCATTCATTAATGATATCATATAATTCAATAGTAATATTACCTGAACAAGTAAAACTATGCCTGAAAAAAAGAGATAACTAAATAATTCATTTGCAACATTTAAATTAATTAAACGTTCTCTAAATTTAGTATTTATATACAAGGAATAAGTTATAAGTGATAGTGTAACAAATATAGGTAGCGCATCCTTTAAAAGAGTTTTAATTGATTCTATTACTGATTTATCACCACTTTTAGTATAACTAAATAAAGAAGATAAAAGTAGCAGAAATAAAAGACCAAAAAATGTAATTATCTGTCCAGTAAATGAAAGTATGTATCCATTATATCCAGGTTGTCCATTTCTGTCAGCTATTTTAGCTAATAAATCTCTATCGCATGTAGTAATATTATTATTATTTTTATTTGATGATGTGTATAACATATAGTTACCTGCATATCCCAAAATTAACCCACATATAACCACTATAAAAATAGTTTTAATTAAATATTCATGTTTTTTGTTCATATATAAATACTTTTATATTTTTAATTAAAAAATATTTATATATTTTATTATGAGTGTTTTTCAAAGTAAAAATGATTTATTATTTAATATTACTAATCCTCACAATTTGATTCCTAAAAATGAATCTATTTCTATTAAAAGAGAAATGAACTATTTTTCATTCAACTCAATTTACAGAGATAAACGATTATATCCTGATGCCAATTCTTTTACAAGCAGATTACCTGTAACACTATCTAATATAATTTCATTAAGTTTATTTAGTATATTCTTTACTGGACCAATTTATAACTTCTCTGAAAATTTAGGTAATAATTCTTTTAAAATTGGTAAATACAACGTTGCAAATCCGATTGTAGAAGATATCAGATTAGTAGATGGTAATTATACTATTTATTCAATTATAGATTATATAAATCAAATATTATCTGAACGTAGTCTTAATATATCAATAAATTACTTAAAAAGTCAAAATCGTTTTGTATTTTTTAGTAATAATACTGATGATAATCGTTTTTACATAGAAGTTGATTCTGAATCTAGTAATTGTAATAATTCTAATACTCTTAAAGATTTGCTTTATACTTTGGGATTTGACGTAAACAGAAATTATAATCGTATTGATTCAATAAATACTGATAATATTAAAGAAAAAGTTTTTTTATTTGAAAGAAATTTAACAAATATAACTGATTGGTCTACAGGTACTAGTGGGAGATTTTATGCAATGGCACAGAGTCAACCTAGATTTCGAAGTGAAGAACCTATTTTTTTAGAAATTGAAAAGTACAATGTAAACATCAGTGAAAGTCGTGATATTGAAAGCGATTATGGTAGTGTTTTTAGTGCTTTTGCTAAAATTGATTCTATAGATTATAATTCATCTAATTTAGTAAGATTCACATCTGGTAAACTTAATGGAATTGTTGATAATGTAACTAAAGACTTCCCAATGCCTGTAAATCATGTTTCCAATTTAAAATTTAAATTTAGATATGGAGATAATGTTTTAGTGGATCTACAAAATACATCTATTGATTTTACTATTGCTATCACAATATTAGATGAAAAATTAAATAAGTAAATAAGTAAATTATTACTTATATCTTTTACTTAGTGTTTTTTTTCTTTTTTCTTTAGATTTTTTCTGAAATTTTTTCTTTCTTGTGGTTTTCTTCTTTTTTTTACTACTTCCACCAGCTTGTGGATAATACATTTGTATTAAAGAACGTACAAACATATTAGGAATAAGTTCACTTCCAATTATTTGCTTTGTAATGGGGTCTTTAGGTGATATACCATCAATTCTCGCTTGTGCTATTATTCTTTCCATTGTACTTCTATTATAGGTTTGACCTTGCGAATTTATAACTGGGTCCGTCATTATTTCTAAAGATACTTTGTCTTCAAGTATTTCTTGAACATTTTCTGGTATTGTATTTAGAATATCTTCTGGTATTACTCCTAATGGTAGAACTTGTACCCTAGGTAAGGGTTGTGATATATTATCTGTTCGTGATTGTAGTATATTATTTCTAACTATCATGGGAGAAGGTGTTCGTGATGATGGACCTATAGCTCTTCTTTGTCTAAACATAACCTGTTGATTTGGTGCTGTCACTGGAGTACGAGGGCGTCTTATATTTATATTAATATCTTCTCTATCATTATTATTATAACGCTGTTGATTGTGTCTTTTAAATGTTTCAAAAAGATTTAACGCACGTGGGTCTTCCTCCTCTATTTCATTGTCATCCTCTCTATCTTCATCAACGATAAAAGAATCTAATAATTTACGTTTAATTAAATCTAAAAGTCTTTGGTTATTTAAAAATGCATAATTACTAAATAGTGGGTGTAGTGACATATTTAAAGTAAAAATATCAAATGTTGGTCCATATCTAATTATATTAAAAGATATTTGATTAGCATATTCTTCTTCTAAATCTTCTTGTGAATCTTCTTGTGAATTATTAACCATTATATATATTTAAAAATATATTATGCCCGACTATTTAATGATATTAAATTATACTTTATATGTATCTTTTATCCACTTTAATAATATTTCTATCTCACATTTTTTATAATCATCATTAAATCCATTTAACTTTAAAAACCTCGGCTTAGTCATTCTACTTGTCTTATAAAATATATAATCACCAAATTTACCATTTCTAATCATAAGATTATCACTTAATTTTCTCACTAAGCTAGCATCACTCGCTCTATTTATCGATTGTGTAACATCTTCCATCTCTATATCATTAAATGCTACTGTAATAGAATTAAGTGATTTCTTATTTTCACCCCATGTACAATAAATACCATATTTTCCCTTTTTTAGGAAAAGGTCCTGCTCTTCATAAATGCCCAGTTTTCTCTCTGTGATATCATCTACAATTTCTGATATCTTATATTCCCCTTTCTTTAACTTATCTAAATCTATATTTTTTTTTACAGATATAAATTTATTATCTTGTGTCTTAATTACTGGACCGTTTTTACCAATTATATATGTATGATGTTCATCTATTTTTATATCTTGCTTACTATCTCGTGTTATTTTTGTGCTGTTAACACTATCTATCTCATTTAAACAATCCAAACATAAATCATAATACTCCTTCTCTCCTCGCGCTATTAAATCTAACATATCCTCCATATTTTTTGTATAATTATAATCAAACAATTTATCATATGTTTTAACTAAAAATTCTAAAACCATAATACCTGTTGGCTGAATAACTAACTTATTATTCTCATTACCAAACTCTTTGTTATTTTCTATCTCAGTTATTTCATTATCTTCTAATTCAAAATCTGTACACTTTAAAACTTTACCTTTAATATTTTCTTTTTTAACATATCCACGCTCCTGTATCTTATCAATTAATGATGAAAATGTGGATGGTCTTCCTATTCCTTTTTGTTCTAGTAATTGCACTAATTTTGCCTCTGTATAATGCGTTTTCAAATCTTTCATTGTTACTTTGCTGCTAACTTTGTTATAGTTTATGATGCTACTTTTTAGTTTCGGTAAATAATTGTAAGCTAAGTTTGATTTTTCATCAACAATTGTACCTTTTCTCTCTTTTTCAATAATCTTCCATCCTTCAAAAATTACTTCTTCACATGTATATCTATATTCACTTTCTTTAGGTGCTGTGATTTTGGCTAACACTGTTTTAAACAAAGCATCTGCCATACAACTTTCAATTGTGTTTTTCCAAATTAATCTATACATCTTTATTTCTTTTGACGTAAAATCACCATCTTCTGGTATTTTTTCTATTTTGATATTTGTAGGTCTGATAGCTTCATGTGCCTCCTGTGGTGCTGGTGTCTGTTTATCATTTTTATCATTTTTATTCTTTTTACTAGTCTTCTTATCTTTTTCCATATTACCAGAAACGGTTAATTCATCTATATTTTCACGCTTAAATTTCTCTCCATATTTCTCTTCAATAACTGTAAATACAGTATTTACAAAATCTTTACTATATATTTTACTATCTGTTCTCATATATGTAATATAACCTGCCTCATATAACTTTTGACATATTGACATTGTATCTTTTGGTGATACATGTAGTTCATTACTAGCTGTCTGTTGTAATGTACTTGTTGTAAATGGCGTTGGTGCTTTTCTTGATGAATTCTTAGCTTTTTCCAATATCAATTTATGTTCATGATCAACAGTTTCTTCCAAAAATTCTATAATTTTTTCTTCATCATTAAATTGGGTATTTAAAACAAACGGAAAATTCTTTTCAGTAAAATATCCTGTTGTATTGTAGACCTTCTTACCAGGAGAATTATCTATATCTTTTTGATTTTCATAGATTAATCTTACTGCAGGTGTCTGACACCTACCCGCAGATAATCCTTTCTTTGTTCTGGAAATATTTTCCCATAATACCGGAGATATCTTAAAACCAACTAGCAAATCTAAAATCTGTCTAGCTTGCTGAGCATTAACCAAATTCATATTTAATTTTGTTGGATTTTTTATAGCATCATTGAGTCCTTTTTCCGTGACCTCATGAAATATAATTCTCTTTGTTGTTTCGATTGGTAAATTAAATAACTTACAAATATGCCATGCAATACCTTCACCTTCTCTATCATCATCAGTAGCTAATACAACCTCTTTGGCATTTAACATCATTTTTTGTATACGTCCTATCTGCTCTTTTTTACTATCTATAGGTGTAAAGTGTGGTATAAAATTATTGGAAATATCTATGTCTTTTAGTGATAACAATTGTTGTAGATGTCCAAAACTAGCAATGCATTTATAACCTGGTCCTAAATACTTTTCAATCTTACTACATTTAGCTGGGGATTCAACTATTACCAATACATAACTCATATATTATCTAATTGTAAATAATCTATAATTTCTACTTCAATTTTTTATATCTATATTTTAATATAATGAAGCAAACAAGAAAAAAACAATTTTTATATAATCCTAATAATCCAAAGAAATCGTTTGATGTTTATATTGATAAAAATCCTAGTGATACAATTAATATTAAATATACAACGGTTGATGATGTTAAAAATACTATTAAAAAATTGGAAAAATTATACAAAACAAAAAAATATCCACATAAACGCATATGGCAAGTGGGTATGATTATGAAAGTTAGATTAGAAGCAATGAAAAAACATAAAAAAAGTAAATATCCTAATGCTAAAAACGTTACAAAAAGATTTAATCTTGCTAATAGATATTTTAAATTTTTAGGAAAACGTACGCGTAAAAAAAAGTTTGAAGAGAGAAAAAAACTGAAATTTGAAATTTAGAATTTGAAATTTGAAATTTAGAATTTAAAATTTGAAATTTAATATTTATTAATTTATTATTATTTTATATTAATAAATATAATGAAAAATCTAACTCTTATATTTTTTTTATTATCACTCATTCTTATATCAATATTTATACCAAATTCAAATCAAATTACTAGATATGAAATAATTCAATCCTTAACTCGTCAATCAGCAAGATGGGCTACAGCTGCTGAACAGGATGATAGTGATTTAATAGCGCTTTTACATGCCAACTATGGGGCTGGTTATTTATGGGCGCTTAAAGATATAGCTACGGCAAGTGAAATTAAAACAGCTACAGGTGTTGATGTAAACAGATTAACTAAAGAAATTATTTCTATTCAGGATAAAGTTACTAAACGCGTAATTAGAAAATGTCCAGGATTTGCACCACCAAAGAATTATCTCTCTATTGTTGCTGGTGAAAATATTTAGTTTTATTTATTCTATGTCATCCTAACTAAATCCTAATTTTGTTGCTGCATTTATCATAGCAGGAGTACGTGATTGTTGTAAATTATATAATATTGGTGATAATTCTGGAATACCTAGCAAGTAACTTTCGCGTGATATGTCTTGTTTAAAAATGTAGTCATTCCATAATTCTCTAGTAAAACCAATTGTTTCCCATAATTTTCTCTCTTCGGCAGTTAATTTATCCCATTTAAAACTAGACCAAAAACTCCAGATATCACCATCTGGTACTCTGATTCTACTGTTACACAATGTGTTATCACCAATACATAGTTCACTAGGTTTATTTGGATTCCTTCCACATTTTATCCATCTATTATATAATCCATAATTAAAATAAGTAGCATTTGGTAAAACAGTATTTGGATTGTCTATTGTAGTTCTTATATGTTTTTGTTTTATAAATTCATTATAATTATTATATAATCTAAATTTTTTAGGGGTACCATTAATTAATATTTGATTAAACCGTATTGGTTGTTCTTGCGGTGACATTATTATATATACTATATATATTATATATACTATATATATGATATATAATATTTTTTATTCTTGACAACACGTCTAAAAAAATTATTCAACTGTTACTACCTTAGCTAAATTTCGTGGTTTGTCAGGATTTATATTTTGATTTATAGAGAGAAAATAGCAAAACAACTGTAAACCTACTGTAAAAATTATTTCTTCATAATGTTCCATATTAGGTAATTTTACAATATACTTTTTATCTAAATCTATTTCATCTTCAATATTTTCACAATCACTAAATATAATTATATTACTATCTCTTGCTTTTATTTCCTGAAAACATGATTGTAACTTCTCTCTATTTTTACTATCTATCAACAAAATAACAAAATTGTCTCTACTTAACATTGCAAAAGGACCATGCTTTAAAGAACCCGATGGATATCCTTCACTGTGTATATATGCTATCTCTTTTATTTTTAACGAAATTTCTTTGCATATTGGATACATTTTCTCTCTGCCTAACATAAATATACTAGGCCTAACATTTCTAATATTTTTTAAAAGCAACAGCGATACATCATTAATTTTCCATCTAAATGTTTTATCAGCTAATAATTTTTCAACATTTATAGGTAACCTTCTTAAGTTATCTAAATATTTGATACTCTTAAAACTATTTTTGAAAAATACTCCTATTAATGATAAAATAATTAATGTAGAAGTAAATGATTTAGTTGATGCTACTGCAACCTCTTTGCCAGCATTCAGATAGACTCCACAATCAACAATTCGAGAAATAGTTGTATCTGGACAATTTACTACACCTATTGTAAAATAATTAAATTCTTTACAAATATTTATACTATTTATAAGGTCATATGTTTCACCAGATTGACTACAAAAAATAGCAATTGTTGCACCCTTTTTTGGTAAATCATATTTACTGAAATCTGATGCATCAAAATAATTTATTATTGAAAATTGATTTAATTCAGAATTATTGAAATAATATTTAGCAAACATACAGGCATGATAACTTGTACCACAACCAAAAAGTAATAAATTATCAAATTTTTTTTCCAATAATATTTTTTCTAATAACAATAAACCTCCTAATTTTACTTTATTATCTACAATTCTACCACCATTATTAAAGGCATTACTTATAGAAATACTTTGCTCGTTTATCTCTTTAAGTGTCCAGTTTGGATATGGTAGTGGCGACTTAGTAATTTCATTCTTTTCCAAATTTATTTTTTTATATACATTGTTACATGTAAATCCATTTTTAGTGACTTTTACTATATCACCATTATCTATTACAATATAATTGTTTACTAAACCACATAATCCAGATATTTCAGATGTTGCAATTGTAAGTTCTTCATTACTTCCTATGACTAAGGGAGAACCTTGTCTTGTTAAATATACAGTTTCTATATCTAATGTGCAAATTATAGCTAAAGCCCATGTTCCTTGTAGACTATTGTTTACAAAATTTATAGCACTTTCCATATTATTTTCCTGTTTCAAGTAATATTGCAATAAATTGGCAATTACCTCCGTATCTGTATTAGAATAGAATTTATACTCTTTATCTATTAAAAATTTCTTTAATTCTATGAAATTATTAATAATACCATTATGAACTAATATTATAGTATTATCATTTGAATAATGTGGATGAGCATTGGATTCAGTAATTCCACCATGAGTTGCCCATCTTGTATGACCTATACCTATCATTGATTCTTTGTTACATATAGATTTTTCTAATACATCGATGCAGTCTTTATCTTTTCCGCTTATATATTTATATATATTCCATTTTTCCTCGTATATTGATACTCCTACAGAATCATAGCCTCTATTTTGTATAATATTTAAACTATCTAACAGACTTTGTATAATATTTTGCTCTTTTTTTGATAAAATTACTGTTATACCACACATTATATTTTAACAATACTTATTGTTTATATTTTTTAACTTAATATTTACTTACCAATCTAAATCAAAAGCGTCATCATTATTATCTAATTTAGTAGCTAATGCATATTCTCCTACTCTCTTCTCGAAAAAATTAGTCTTTCCCTCTATGCTTATCAATTCCATAAAATCAAATGGATTCGCTGTTTTATAAATCTTATCTATTCCTAGTTGAACGGCTAATCTGTCTGCTACAAATTCTATGTATTTAGACATTAATGTATTATTCATACCTATTAAATTACAGGGCAAAGCATCACATATAAATTCCTTCTCAATAGCTACCGCCTCTTCTATTATCTCTCTTATTACATCATCTTCTAATTTATCATCTAATTTACTATATAATAAAACTGCAAATTCTGTATGTAAAGCCTCATCCCTACTTATTAATTCATTTGAAAAAGTTAATCCTGGTAATAGACCACGCTTCTTTACCCAATAAATAGAACAAAATGCCCCAGAGAAAAATATTCCTTCTACACAAGCAAATGCTACTAACCTCGTTGCAAAATCAGATTCACTATCATTAATCCATTTCATTGCCCAGTCCCCCTTCTTTCTTATACATGGAAAATTATCTAAGGCATTAAATAAAAGAGCTTTCTGCTGTGGTTCTTTAATATATGTCTCAATTAATTGACTATACATTATTGAATGAATATTTTCAATTGCTATCTGAAAACCATAAAATGCTCTAGCTTCAGGCAACTTGACATCAGTCATAAAGCGCAATCCTAAATTTTCTAAAACAATACCATCACTTGCCGCGAAAAAAGCTAAAACCATAGATATAAAATGTTTTTCATTATTATTAAGTGCGTTCCAGTCTGATAAATCTTTAGATAAATCAACTTCTTCAACGCGCCAAAATGAATCTTCGGCTTTTTTATACATTTCCCATATCGATTGGTCTTGAATTGGAAACATTACAAACCTGTTATGGTCATCATTTAATAATTTGTTGGAATTTTGTCCAGGCATTCTAAATAATATATAGGCAAGATTTTAATATTTTTTAAAATTTTAATTATAAGTTTTTAATATTAAAATATATTATATGGACATTGGAATACATGATAAAAATATTAAAATAGTAAAAAAATTAATATCAATGAAAGAAATAGATTTTTTTGAAAGATATAGAGATTATAGACGTAATTTTTCAGATAATGACAGTAAATTAGAATTAGATTGTCGTAAAATTTTTGAAAGTAAGAGAGAACAAATAAATAATTTTAGACAATTAGATAATTATTTAGAAAATATGAAAAGTAATTTTATTGGGGATAATAGAGAGATAGAAAAATTAAATTATGAACAAAAAGAAATAAAAAAAAGGATAAAACAATTACAAGAAATATTAGATTGAATTTATCCCCAACAAATAAATTTATTATCCCCAACAAATAAATTTATTATCTAATAAAATATATATAAAAATGAAGATGATAGGTGGCGATGTTTTAAAAAACTTGGAAAAAGTTTTTGAAAGTAATTTAGTATTATACGTTTTATACATTATTGCATTTTTAAATATTATCGGATATTTAGCAATTAGTAACTTTGCGGCAGTAGCTATATTTTTAGGTATTTCATATATTACATCTCTATTCACAAAGAGTGTATCACTAAGTCTTTTAGTATCACTATTTGTAACTAACTTTCTAGTTGGTGCTGGTTTCATAATTAGATTAAAGTTCAGAGAGGGTATGGATAATAAGGAGGAAGATGATTCTGAACCCGAAAATGATTCAAAAGACGATGACGAATGTAAGCCATGTTTTGAAACTCCTATTGGAAAAGGTTGCCAAGGAGATTTAAAAGCAACATGTTTAACTGATAGTGAAGATTTGACTGGTGACATAAAAACTGACGATAAACAAGACCTTAACGGTAAAAGCAGTCCAGCCACTGTTGACAAAGATAGTTTAAAAGACATTGAAGGTTTAATGACTAGAGCAGAGGGTCTTATGAATAAAATAGAAAAAAGTGGATTTAAAAACATGATTGGTGGTCTTCAGAGTATGATGAAGTAAATTGTTAGGTTAGTAATTAGTATTTACTATTTATTGATTTATAGGTATACCAATAACAGGTTTTAAGTTAACAAGTCTATTTAAATGTTCATTTGAATTACATAATTTTTTTGTATGTAATTCAAAATTAATATTAGCTATAAATCTTAAATGCATACTTATCAAAATATTTTTATCAATAAAACGAATGCAATCGTTATTTATAAGTGCGGATGCGTTATTTTGCCATTCCTTACAGAATGAAACTTTGGCTAGTGGAATACATTCAGCTACAGTTTGTTCATTCTCTTCTCTATATTCTATATCTTCAAGAATAGAATTAAAGTATGTATGTTGAATTGACATGATAAATATATTAAATGCCATATAAATTTTCATATCTAAATCTGTTAGTAAAAATATAATAGTATTCATAATTAAAACAATATCTATCACGAATCTAATATTTTCTAATTTAATTATTCTTATGGTCATAATTGTCACATTACCTTTTTGGCTAAGTAAATTTCAATTTTTTTTTTAAATTACTTAATTGGGAACCACCCGCTTGTTTAAATATTGCGCTTTTACTTTTACTTATCAAAAAATAAATTATTACCATTATAATTATTCCAATTAATACACTACCAAATGGTGTATTAAAAAATTTTTTAATCTCCTCTATAATATTAATATCACCGACTGAAGGAGCATTATTAATTTTTTCTTCAATTAATGTTTGTCCACTTGAACCAACTGGTTGACAATCAATATATATCTGGTCATCACTTGAACCTAATTTACCGGCACCTGCCGAATTGTAGGCTAAACCAAGAGTATTTGAGAATTTTTGAATTGGAAATTTTTTCTGTTTTATTATCTTTTTAAATCTACTGAATAAATCATCAGAGATATTTATAGAAGCTTCTGATATAGAGTAAACAATATATGATACGCATTTACTACATGGAGGGAATGGTAGTGATGCGGAATAAGTATAAAATCCTTTGTTTGGTATAAAATCATTCAATTGTAAATTAAATCCAGAAACTGTTCCTCCACTTCCAGGTGTCTGTGCTACAGTAACAGCATAGTTTAATATGTTAGATAATTCCCTAGTTGCTGTCATTTGTGTCCCTGAAGATGTTGATATAGGTAAACATATAATCAAATCATTTCCACCTCCACTATTCTTATGATAAATAATAAGTTCAGCATCACTTCTTTTTCCCTTAAAAGTGTGTAATGATGGATGATAAATACGGATATCTTGTAGTTTATAACTACCACCCATAGATGAACATTTAGAAGACCTAGAATTTGTGCTAAATTCTAGAACATTTGTAGAACGATTATTTGGTATAATTTGTAGATAATTTTCTTTATTATTAGCTAAAACTGTAGTTGAATTATAATTGTAATTTAAGTTACATTTACCTCGGCAATTTAAAATATTTTTACTTTCAGTAATATCAATTGGACCTGTAGAATTTTGACAACTCATATTAATATATGTATTTATAATAAAAAATATATATCTTAATTTATATATATATGCCAATAAAAGGAAGATATCGTAAAAAAACATTTAGAAAAAAAGGTGGTAAACCCAATATACGTCAAAGAACTATTAAAATTGGTGGTGGTCAGTGGAAAGAAAGTCAATATAAAAAATTTTATGAAAAACTAAAAAAATTACCTAAAAATGTTAATATTCCACCTACTGTACAGAAGTTTATAGATAATGTAGAAAAAGCAAAAAATAAAGATGAAAAACAAAAAGTTTTTAAAAAATATTCTAAAGAAATGCCAAAATTTAATGACACTATTAGAAGTATAAGAACAGGTAGTTCTAAGGAAATTAAAGAAATTATAAATGAAGTATTTGTTAAGGAAGAATCTAAAAAGGAAGAATCTAAAAAGGAAGAATCTAATAGACCTAGAAGTGATTCTATTTCTACTATTTCTACTATTATGAGTGATGATTTACCATCTAAAGAACCAACACTTAATCCTGAGGATGTTCCAACTGGTCAGGACCCATTAACTATTAATAATGAACAAGAAAAAAAATACGAGGCAGCCAAAAAAAATCAAAGAGCACAAAAAAGTAGAAAGAAAAAGAAGAAACCTAAAAACCGACAAGAATCACCAATATCTACAGACGAAGCAACAACATCTGTAGAAATACCACCAGCAGTAGCACCACCACCAACAGCAGACGCACCATCACCTGCAACAACAGAGGAACAAACACCAGCATCACCAGCAGCAGACGCACTATCACCACCAGTAGAAGTACCACCATCTGCAGCAGACGCACCATCACCACCAGTAGAAGTACCACCATCTGCAGCAGACGCACTATCACCACCAGTAGAAGTACCACCATCTGCACCACACGCACCATCACCATCTGCAGCAGACGCACCATCACCACCAGTAGAAGTACCATCACCACCAGTAGAAGTACCACCATCTGCACCAGACACACCATCACCACCAGTAGAAGTACCACCATCTGCACCACAC
>TARA_B100001057_G_scaffold98994_1_pt1 | contig 41673 bp, 37 predicted proteins | sample TARA_B100001057 | Tara Oceans TARA_B100001057 (sample SAMEA2621839) | marine metagenome | biome: marine biome (ENVO:00000447); feature: surface water layer (ENVO:00002042); material: "saline water (ENVO:00002010), including plankton (ENVO:xxxxxxxx)" | depth 5 m | reverse complement strand
TCCTTGGCTTCTTCTGCTGGGGTCTGATTAGCTAGTTTTGCCTCATGCTTTTTTAATTTTATTTTTTCTTGTTTAAGATTTTTAATTTTTTCTCTTTCTTCTTTTGAAAACTTGATTAATTTTAATAGCTTTTTTACTCTATCACTGATTTGGGCTCCTCTTTCAACCCAGAACTGAACTCTTTCAACATCAACTTTGATGTCTTCTTCTTTTCCTTTTCCAAATGGATTGTAGAAACCAAGCCGCTCAATATATCTTCCATCTCTTTTGTTTCTGCTATCAGTTACAACCAGATGATAGAAGGGGCGTTTATTAGCACCAGCTCTTGAGAGTCTTATTTTGACCATTATATTTTCATCAACCAATAAATTTAAAGTAAGTAATTATCTTGTTTTCATACAGATTGCGCATTGTACCTGTTTAACAGGGAAAGTGAAGGTTTTTTGGTACATCGTAATTGATTTTTTTATTATCAATGCATACCTGGTGGAAAATTCATACCAGGAATACCTCTCATCATTTTCTTCATTTTTCCTCCTGACATTTTTTTCATCATTTTTTCCATCTGAATATATTGCTTCATTAGTTTGTTGACGTCTTGAACTTCTAATCCTGAGCCTTTTGCAATCCTCTTCTTTCTGGAACCATTAATTGTTTTTGGGAATCTTCTTTCGCCAGGTGTCATAGAATCAATTATAGCTATCTGATGCTTAATTTGCTTTTCGTTTAATTGCTCATTGATGGCAGATGAATTAATTTTATTTGCCATTGGCAATTTTTTAAGTAACTCTCCCATACCTCCAATTTTACTCATTTGCTGCAGCTGATCCTTAAGATCATATAAATCAAATTTTTTGCCTTTCTTTAGTTTCTTGGATAGTTTCTCTGATTGCTCATTATTTGTTTTGAGCTGAATCTCTTCAACTAATGAGAGAACATCTCCCATACCAAGAATCCTTGAGGCCATTCTGTCGGGATGGAAAAGTTCAATGTCATCTACCTTTTCTCCAGTTCCGATGAAACATAGTGGCTTACCAGTTGTTCTTCTGACTGATAGTGCGACACCACCTCTGGCATCACCATCAGTTTTTGATAATATGATTCCAGTTAAAGATAATTTTGCTGAAAAAGCCTTTGCTGGATTTATAGCGTCCTGACCAGCCATACCATCAACCACAAAGAAGGTTTCATGAGGTTTGGCTACTTGATTAATATCAACTACCTCACTCATCATTTTTTCATCCAGTTGAGTTCTTCCTGCTGTATCAATTATCAAAATCTCTGACTGAACTTTTTCAGAGAATGATTTTGCAGAGCGAATAATCTCATCAGGATCTTGTATATTGCTGTCAGAATAAAAATCCGCCTGAATATCAGTTGAAAGTTTTTTCAATTGATCAATTGCTGCTGGCCTATGAATGTCGACACTAGTAAGCAGGACCCTTTTTTTATCTCTTTTTATGAATTGATTAGCAAGTTTTGCTGCAGTTGTTGTTTTTCCTGATCCTTGCAAGCCTACAAGCATTATAATGACTGGTGACGGTCTGTTTAGGTTAAAACTGTATGTTTCTTTTCCTAAAAGCTCAATGAGTTCGGCATGAATGATTTTTGTCAGCGCTTGATCCGGTGTTAAGCTTTTTTGAATCTCAACTCCTATAACTTTTTCATTTATATTTGCAATAAATTCTTTGACTATTGGAAGAGAAACATCAGCTTCTATAAGTGCCAGCCTCACTTGCCTGAGTGTATCTTTAATATTTGTCTCAGTTAGTCTTCCACTTCCTTTGATTGACCGCAATACTGAAGTTAGTCGATCTGTAAGATTATTGAACATTAATTTCCTTTTTCTTAAATTAAAAAATTAAAAAATGAATCAAATTTTATTGAGAATGATTATCATTCAGGATAAAATTTAAAACTAGATATATAGTAATATTTTATTTAAATACAATCATGTTAAAATTTTAAGTGTATGGTAATTCTTTCAACATATTTGATCTCATCAGCGACTTATATGTCATCGCAATGGCCTTCCATAAGCAGATATAGAGGTATCTTGTATGGTATCGCTGTACTGACAGGTTTACTCGGCATCGGTGTTCACTCTGTTATACTTTTCGATGACATAACTCAACAAAATGGACTTTATTTATCACTGCCCAATGTGATCTCTCTCATAGGACTTCAACTTGCCTTAATCGCCGTTATAGCCGCATTTAATAAACAAATGTGTGGTTTTGCTGGTGGAATTCTCATAGTTTCGAGCTTGTCTGAATTAACTTTTATCTGGCTTATTGATCAAATTGGAAATATTCCACCAGTTGTCAAAGCTCTGACATGGCAAATCAAAATACACATAATGACATCCATCTTTGCGTACGGTCTTCTCTGCGCAGGGGCGATCATTGCTATTTTCGCTCTCATACAAGATAAAAGGTTAAGAACAAAAAAAATATCAGCCTTAAATTCTCTTTTCGCTCCATTAGAGACAACAGAGAAATTACTATTCAATACAGCAACAGCGGGTTCAGTACTTTTATTTTTATCGATATTTTCAGGCTTAATCATCCTAGAGAATATTTACCTTCAGAATCAAGCTCAACAAATAGCGTTATCGATCACAGCCCTTATTATGTTTAGTACGCTTGTATATGGAAGAAATTTCTTCGGATGGAGAGGTAGATCAGCGATATATCTTTATTTGTCTGCATTTTTTATGCTTGCAACATCCTACTTTGGTACGAGATTTATACTTGAAAATGTATTAGGAAGGGCTTGGGGCTAAAAAAAGAAACTTGACAGTAAGCTTCGATCCTGATGAACTTTATTTTTAATAATTAAAAGGTATTCACTGATTGGGTGACGATCTATCTACCGCTTCCTTAGTAAGCATTTTATTGTTACTTCTCTTTTTGTCGGCTTTCTTCTCTGGTACAGAGACGGCACTTATGCGTCTTAATAGATATAAACTAAAGAATCAAGTTAGAAAAGGGAATAAATCTGCAAAAATACTTGAAAAACTTCTAAAGGAACCTGAAAAGTTAATTGGCTTAATTTGTCTTGGAGTTAATTTAGTAAATTTTACCGCTGCAGCTCTCGTCACCATAATCGCGCTCAAAATAGGAGGAGAACCATTTGTTGCCGTCGCAACATTATTACTCACCATAACTGTATTAATTTTTTGTGAGGCTGCACCAAAAACCCTGGCAGCAATATATCCAGAGAAACTAGCATTTCCATCTGCTTTAATATACTACCCTCTTATGCTTATCTCATATCCTATGGTATGGCTTATTAGTGAAACTTCAAATGCGATTCTCTGGCTGCTCGGCTTCAGGCAAACAAGAGATACAGAAAGTTCATTAAGCAATGAAGAGCTAAGAACTGTTGTTAGAGAGGCTGGAACACTTATTTCAAGAAAATACAGAAGTATGCTCTTGAATATACTGGATCTCGAAAAAGTTACTGTGGATGACGTCATGGTACCGCACACAGAAATATCTGGAATTAATATGGAAGAAGATATTGAGGAGATCAGAGAAATAATTCTGAGGAGCGAGCACACTCTCCTACCCGTCTTCAGGGAAAATATAAACAATATATTTGGAATACTTCACCTCAGAAAATTGGCAAACTTATCAAGCAAGAATCTGTTTGAGAAGCAAGACATAGAGAGACTTTCTAGTGAGCCATATTTTATTCAAGAGGGAACTTTGTTAAACATACAACTTGTAGAATTCCAAAGAAGAAAACAAAGGATAGCTATTGTTGTGGATGAATATGGAGATATTCAGGGGATTGTTACATTGAGTGACATTCTTGAAGAAATTGTTGGAGAATTCACAACTGTTCCTGAGGCAGAGGATGAATATACCAGGGAAGATGATAACTCATATATTGTCAGTGGTAATGCTAATATTCGCGATCTAAATAAATCTATTAAATGGGAAATACCTTCAAACGGTGCAAAAACAGTCAATGGACTGATAGTCGAGCACTTAGGTGACATTCCAAAGGCAGAAACCGATGTAAATATCAGTAATTACTCATTTAAAGTTATTGAGAGTGATTCAAATCATATTCACAGTGTCAAGATAAACAAAATCCAAAAGATTAAAAGGATTGACTAATCACTAATTGATCTCTCCACCCTCTCAGTGATTCCAGTTGCCAGAGAGTATGCTGATAAACCAGATATTTCGGCTACTTTTTCAATAGGAAGTTCTTCTCCCCATAAAATCACTTCATCGCCGATTGAACATTCTGATAAATCAGTTAGGTCAACATTTATAAGGTCCATCGATACCAAACCAATCAAGGGTATATTTTTATTATTCATTAGAACAGGTGTTCCTGATTTGAGTGACTTAGAATACCCGTCTCCATAACCTACTGATACAGTCCCTACTTTTGACTCATTTTTAGCGATCCATGTGCTGTTATAGCCGACAGACTCACCTTTGGAAATATTCTTTATTGATATTAATTTCGATTTAAATGTCATAACTGCTCTTAAATTTAGCTGCTCCGAACTGATACCACTCAATGGGGAGATACCATAAAGAGCTATTCCAGGTCTAATCCATATTTTTCCTTTATTATTCCATTTATATTTTTTTTTATATTTCTTCATATTCATGATTGCCGCTGAATTTGCAAAGCTGATATCTCCTTCAAACCCGTTAACAAGCTCTGAGAACAAGTCGAGTTGACGAGTATTTTTTGGTTTAGTTAAAATCTCAGCATCTGAAAGATGTGTCATAAGGCCTATTTCAGATTGAAAATTAAATTTTTTAATTTTTTTTATTGCCTCTTTTGCAAAAAAAATAGGAATACCCATCCTATTCATACCAGTATCAATTTTTAACCAGATTTTTTTAAGCTCATTTACATTCTGATACCTTTCTAAGAGATTAATTTGATGAAAATTATGAATAACTAGTTCACATTTAATTTTCACTGAATCTTGCAGTTCTTTGTAATTTGAAAATCCACCAAGGATTGTAATTGGTTTTGTTACTCCTGTGTCTCTTAATTTTTTTGCCTCACTAATTCTAGCTACAACATACATATCAGTGTGTTTTTCCAAAAACTCGACAATTGTTTTAATGCCATGACCATAGGCATTTCCTTTAACAGCACACATAATTTTGCAATCACCAGATAATTTTTTTATCTGCATGAAATTATGTATGAGTGCCTTTTTGCTTATTGATACACTAGGATTTGATGTCACTGAAAGTTCTCATTTATAAAACCTTCTGATGCAAAATTTTCAAACTTTGTGTATCTGTCAACCCATGTAAGGGGAAATTCTCCAGTAGGTCCATTTCTCTGTTTAGCTATTTTTATATCTGCTATACCTTTCCTCGGGGAATCAGGATTATAGACCTCATCACGGTAAATGAATGCAATCAGATCAGCATCTTGCTCGAGCGCACCCGATTCTCTGAGATCTGACATAATTGGTTTTTTATCAGTTCTTTGTTCCACGCTTCTATTGAGCTGTGAGAGAGCAATTATAGGAACATTAAGTTCTTTAGCTAATGCTTTTAAAGATCGAGATATTTCAGATATCTCAGTAGTTCTATTTTCGGTATTACCATGAACCTGCATCAATTGTATGTAATCCAGAACAATGAGACCTAAATTAGATTCACGTTTTAGTCGTCTTGCTCTGGCTCTAATTTCAGTTGGTGAAAGAGCTGGTGAATCATCGATATAGATAGGAGCATCAGACATCAAATGAATAGCACTATTTATTCTAGACCAATCCTCTTCTGGAAAACTTCCATCTCTTAATTTCTTCGAATCAATCCGCCCGAGAGATGAAATCATTCTGAAAGCCAATTGCTCCTTGGGCATTTCCATTGAGAAAATGGCTGTTGTTATTTTTGAATCTATAGCCGCATTCTCAGCAATATTGAGAGCCAATGAGGTTTTTCCCATTGAGGGTCTTCCTGCAATTATTATCAAGTCACTTGGTTGCAGTCCAGCAGTATACTTATCGAAATCCTTAAAACCAGTCGGAACGCCAGTAATTTCTCCCTCTGAATTTTTAAGAAATTCTATGCGATCAATTGTACTTGAAAGAAATTTTTCAATTCGCTCAAACCCAACTCTTCCTCTTGCTCCTTTTTCCGCTATCTCAAAAACAAGTCTTTCAGCCTGATCAACTAATTCGGACGCCGATCTTCCCTCAGTTGAAAATGCACTACCACTTATCTCATTTCCAGCAGCAATGAGTGATCTCAGAACAGATCGTTCTCTGAGAATTTTCGCATAGGATACTACGTTAGCAGAACCAGCGGTTTCGTTAGCTAAAGTTGCTAGATATTCCAGACCGCCTGCAGAATCAAGATTTCCTTTGTTATCTAGATACTCAGATAGAGTGACAACATCACAGGCTTCAGATGATTCTATTAAGCTAGATATTCCATCGAATATTATTTGATGATCTTTTCTATAAAAATCAGATTTTACGATGATATCAGCAATTTTTTCCCAGGCGCTGTTATCAAGCATTAACCCGCCCAAAATTGACTGCTCAGCCTCAACTGAGTTTGGTGGAATTTTTATATCAATTCCACTGTCTCGTGTTTTATTGCTAGACGATTCAGTCACTTTTGTTCTACCTTAAAAAAGAATCATAATAATGATTACTCGTCCTCCGAGACAACATTTAGTGTTACAGGAATATCAACATCTGAATGAAAATGAAGGTTAATTTCGGATTCACCAACCTCACGAATTGGACCATCTGGCATTCTAATTTCGCTTCTTTCTACAGTTACACCAACTTTTTCAAACGCTTCTACTATGTCAACAGGACCAACTGATCCGTATAGTTTTCCTTCACTTTCAACATTAGCAGAAATAGTTAAACTCATTCCTTTTATGAGCTCACCTCTTGATTTAGCAGCCTCTAATTGTTCTACCGCCCTTTTTTCCAATTCTTCTTTCTTCTTTTCAAGTTCCTTTATATTCTGTGCAGTTGCAAGCGCGGCTTTTCCATTAGGAATGAGATAATTACGACCATAACCTGATTTCACAGACACCAGATCACCGATCGCACCAAGATTTTCTACCCTATCTAATAAAATTACTTTCATTGTTTTACCCTAATTTTTAATTTTTAATTGTTTAATTTTTGACCTGAAATTGAACCAAGCATCAGTATACCCAACAACTGCCAGCAACATAACTATTAAAACATTAAATACCGGCAGCAATACATAAATAATCACTAAAAAAAATCGTGGAATTATTCTTTTGCCTCTAAACCAGTGAATAACAGACAGGCCCTGCAACCAAAAGAAAAGAAGCAGCATGTAAGTTAAATTTTTCAACCAATATATATCCGCAAAAAACAACGACAGAGAGCATAATGCTGCAAATACTGCGATGAATTTTCCAAGATTTAGATCACTAAATGAATCTAATGAATTTGCTGTATTCTCATCTGAATTGTAGATATTTAAACCAAAAGCAAGAATAAAAACATAGCTTGACCAAATCATAACCGCGATGATTGAGGAAATTTGTTCAATAATGAGATTCATTTGATTCTGAATCAATAAAGCCTCTTCTTTGAGCCCACTGTCGGAGAGAATAGTTGAAAAATTAATCAAAATTTCAGACCAAAAAATATCTGGTTTGCCAACTACGATAAAGAAAAAAATTAAAAATAAAATCGATATGATTGACAATAGTTGAACGGTCAGTGTGAACGAACTATTTTTTTTAAATAACAGAGTTATACATATGACTGGCAACCAGTATAAAAAACCATTAGTGGCTATATCAACAATACCGAAATTAAAAAAAAATCCTAAAATAAAGAGAAGCATCATTGCAACTAGGCATTGAAATAGAGCCTTTAATATGGATGCCTTAAGAATCAGTACTGTTAACGTTGCACCACTCAGGATCATCGAAAATGGCATCAGCATAGAAATAGCCAGAGCAACCCCTCCATTTAGAGGGTGCGCCGATAACCATTTTGAATATTTACTAATCAGATTTATATTAGTGCCTGTCAGTATAAGGTAATAATGAGAGGTATCGCGCTCTTTTTATAGCGGTTGTCAATTGTCTTTGATACCTAGCTTTTGTGCCAGTGATTCGACTGGGAACAATTTTACCTGTCTCCGTTATGAAGCTTTTCAGTAATGATAAATCTTTATAGTCAATATCTGTTATTCCTTCTGCGGTGAAGCGACAATATTTTTTTCTTCTTTTGTATTTATTTATCATGTTTTTTCCTCATCGTTATCACTTTCACTTTCGTTGTTTTCTAGTGAGATTCCATCGGAAGTGTTCTCAGGAAGTTCTTGGTTGTCAATCTCTTCAGAAGTTTCTTCTGTTGTAATTTCTTCATCTTTTTGATCAGCAGTATCTGACGACTCGTCATTTTTATCTGAGGAAGAAGATATAGCAGCAGCTTTTTCATCACGCTTGCGTTTTACCTCTTCTTCTTTGATTTTTTCTGCTTCGACAGCTTCGAGCATTGGTGATCGCTCTGTTACTGCGACTTTTTTATTAAGAATGAGATATCTAAGCACTGCATCACTGAAAGTAAACACATTCTTTAGTTCATCAATTGACTCTTTTATACACTCAACATTCATTAAAATGTAATGCGCTTTGTGAACTTTTTTTATTGGGTGTGCTAAATGACGTCTTCCCCAATCCTCGGTTCGATGAATGGTGCCACCAGATTTACTGATAATATTCTGGTATTTATCCAGCATTGCAGGTACCTGCTCACTTTGATCAGGATGCACCAGAAAAACTATTTCATAATGTCTCATATTGTTCCCTCTCGGTTAAAACCTTCCGTTTATTTCAGCAGTAAGGTAAGGGTTGCCGTATTTTAAGTTTTGGTTTCAAGCCAAAAAAGAATCCTACCCAAGCTCAACGTTATAAGCAAGGAAATATCAACTAAGATATTAAATTTTTTCTGTTAATTTCAAATAAGCAAATACCGGTCGCAACAGAGAGATTTAAGCTTGATAGATTACCTTTTATTGGTATTTTCAATAAATTATCGCAATTTTTTTGCGCCATCTTACTTATACCTGAATGCTCTTCTCCCATGACAAGCAAAGTGTGTCCTTTTATATTTGTTTCAAATAAGTTTTTTGATGCGTTCTCGCTGGTACCGATACGGTTGATTCCATATTCGCCCATCCATGTTAATACCTTTTTTAAACTTTTTACCCGGATTAATGGAACAATTTCAGCAGCACCGCACGCTACTTTACTGACCGTTGAAGTTATTGATACAGAGTTTGAACGATTCACGATTATCGCATCAACGCCAGCAGCACATGCTGTTCGCATACATGCCCCAAGGTTATGTGGATCTTTAATATTTTCCAAAACCAGAAATAAAAGTGATGAAGAATCCACAATTTCTATATTACTCTCAATGTAAGATCGAAGTTCTGCCTCAGATTGAATTAGATTTCTAGATACTTCTACTATTACACCTTGGTGAGAGGATTCCCCACTTATTTGACTCAGTCTTGATCTATTTGCTGAAATGATTGGAATTAAATTTTTTTTTGCAAATTTGACTATTTCCAAAATTCTTTTGTTTTTTGGGTTATATTCAACAATCAACTTATTGATTTTAGTGGTCTTATTTTCTATGAGTTGCTCGATTGATCTAAGCCCAATAACATATTTACTCTTTTTCATTGCTTTTTTTAGCTGCATTTATTTTTTAGGAGTGAAAGAAATTTTTTGAGCTGCTACATCAACATCACTAATAACAACTTCAATTTGAGCTCCAATTTGAAAAATTTTATTAGTTTTTTCTCCAATTAAAACCTTTCTTATCTTATCAAAGATAAAATAATCTTGTGTTAACGAGGTCACATGAACCAACCCCTCAATTAAAAAATCTTTTAACTGAACAAAAAATCCAAATCCATGCACACTGGTAATTAAGCCTTTATACTTGTGACCTACTTTGTCCTCTAAAAATTGGCATTTCAACATCATCTCAGCTTCTCTTGTTGCTTTTTCTGCTCTTCTTTCATTTTTAGAGCACATTTCACCAAAATATTTCATTTTATTTTCCGAATAGACGGGATTTTTTTGTCTCGATGTATCAATGATGTGGCTGATTGCTCGATGAACCAATAAGTCTGGATATCTTCTGATCGGTGAAGTGAAATGTGCATACAGAGATAGAGCAAGACCAAAATGACCGATATTATCTTGGCAATAATTAGCTTGACTGAAGGTTCTTAACATCATCATTGAGATTAAAACTTTCCTTGAGTTATTTTCTAATTGACTCAAAATTTTATTCAAAGCGGTTGGGCTTATTTCTTTCGAACTAGAAGTATTGATCCCCTGAGATCTCAGCAACCTAAAAAGATCTTCAATAGATTCCTTATCAGGAAGATCATGATTACGATATAAGGTAGGTATTCCTGATTTTTTTATGAATTTAGCTGCCTCAACATTCGCGGCAATCATGCATTCTTCGATAATTCCATGTGCAATGGACCTGGTTATATTTTTCACTCCACGCATTTCATCGTTATCATCCAGAATAATTCTCAATTGTGGGAGGTCTAGATTAATTGCTCCTCGTTTTTTTCTATAAGTTGTTTGCGCTTTATATAAATTGCTCAGATTATCTATTAATTCTGATGTCGAGGAACTAACTGGACTAAAATCTCCGTCTGATATTACACTGGATACCTGAGAATAAGTAAGGCGTGCCTTTGATTCAATTACAGCTTTATAAAATTTTGAATTTTTTGTGCTTCCATCAAAATTGATATCCATTTCACACACTATTGCTAATCTTGGTTGATTGGGCCTTAATGAACAGAGATTATTAGAGAGGACTTCTGGCAACATAGGCAGCACACGATCATAAAAATAGACAGAAGTTCCCCTCTTTAGTGCCTCATTATCAACAGCAGTTCCGAATGAAACAAAATGCTCTACATCTGCTATTGCGACAAATAATTTCCATCCATTCTCTGAAGAATGGCAAAATACAGCATCATCAAAATCCTTAGCGTCAGCACCGTCAATAGTAATAAAATTTATATGTCTTAAATCTTTTCTGGTTGTATATACTTCTTGGTCTTTATCCTCATAATTATTGTATACACTTATCTCTTTCAATACATCTTCAGGCCATTCATGAGGTAATTCATATAACTTTATAGCTAAATCTGTGTGGATTCCTTTTTTTGATTTTTCTCCAATCTTATGAATAACTTTTCCATAGATCGAATCATCCAATTTCGAAGGATATTTTGTTATTTCGACCTCTATGTAATTTCCAATCTCAGCATTTCCTATTGTTGCTTTATTCAGAATAAACTTCTTTTTTAAGTTTCTTTTTAAGCATTTTAAAAGATACTTTCCTTTTGAAAATATTAATTCTCCCTGAGCATATTTTGAGTGTCTTTCTATAATCTTTATTAATTCGCCAGATTGTCTTCCATCTCTCTGCTGAATCACCCTAATTTGCACAGTATCACCATGCATCAGTGATCTCATTTCATGATTTGAAAGATATATATCGTCATCATTTTCTAATATAACAAATCCAAATCCCTCTGGAGCTTCAGAAACGATACCTTGAACTGTTTTATTTCTCCTAGGTATAAGATATTCAGCTTTCTTATTCTTCTTGATTAACTTTTGTTTCGTCATCTTAAAAAGAGTACGCTGGAAAGATCTCTTGTGCTTTTCTTCAGAGATAGAAAATAAATCACATAGCTCATCAAATTTTTTTGGAAGAATTAATTCATTCAGCTTTTTGATTATATCGTTTGGTAAGGGAACAGGATGAGTGTATTTTTTTGTTTTTGTTTTTGTTTTTTTCAAAAAAGATTTACCTAAGCCTTTAAGCTGGAAGTTATTGTTAGATTAAGTTTAATTTAATATTCAATTGGTTGAAGCAATCTCAATAAAATTTGGTTAGTATACTATTTTACGCAGAAGGTCATGTAATGGAAAATTTTGTTAATACCCTCAATGGTTATATTTGGAGTAATGCTCTAATTCTCCTTGCTCTTGGAGCTGGGTTATTCTTCTCATTAAAAACAAGATTTGTTCAAATTAGATTATTTAAAGAAATGATTCGATTGCTTTTCTCTGGAGCTAGCTCGAATAAGGGTATCTCTTCATTTCAAGCTTTATCGGTATCCTTATCAGGAAGAGTTGGAACAGGAAATATAGCCGGGGTTGCTGCTGCAATTGGATTTGGTGGTCCTGGTGCTGTTTTTTGGATGTGGATCGTAGCTTTTCTAGGTGCCTCAACCGCATACATTGAATCTACTCTTGGCCAGATTTACAAAGAAGAGCAAGATGGTGAATATCGAGGAGGACCAGCTTACTACATTGAAAAGGCAATGGGAGCAAAGTGGTTTGCTTGGATTTTTGCGATTGCCATAATCGTTGCAAATGGAATTCTGTTGTGTGGCGTTCAGGCTAATAGTATTGGTAATGCGGTTGAGCTAGCACTTGGTGGTGGACAAACTGTAGATACATTTTTTGGTCCACTGAGCTCTATTAAAATCTCGACTGCGATCGTTGTTCTGATATTGTTGGCTTTTATTGTCTTTGGCGGGGTAAAACGAATAGCGAATGTCACGCAGGTAATCGTCCCTTTCATGGCTCTGGCATACATCATCATTGCGCTCACAATAATTGGTTTAAATATCAGTCAATTGCCAGATATTTTGATCTTGATTGTTTCTGATGCCTTTACACCTATGGCAGGAGCTGGTGCTGCTATTGGATGGGGTGTCAGGAGAGGTATTTATTCAAACGAAGCCGGTCAAGGTTCAAGTGTCCATGCAGCTGCAGCTGCAGAAGTTGATCATCCAGCACAACAAGGCTTGGTTCAAGCTTTCTCTGTTTACATTGATACACTGTTTGTTTGCTCGGCTACTGCTTTCATGATTTTAATAACTGGAGCATACAATGTTCATGGGGATGGCTCTCAATTTATTATTCAGAATATTGCGCCTACTATTGATGCAAATAGCCCGGCCTTTACTCAATATGCAATGGAAAATACAATTCCAGGACTTGGAGCACCTTTTGTAGCTGTTGCATTATTTTTCTTTGCATTTACAACAATTCTTGCTTACTACTACCAAGCGGAGACAAATATCGCTTACCTTCGTCGAACATATAAATTTCCAGGTGATATGCTGATACTCAAAATTGTAATGTTAGCGTCAGTATTTTATGGTTCAGTTAAAACAGCACAGGTTGCTTGGGGCTTAGGTGATATTGGTATAGGTATACTGACGTGGCTGAATGTAATTAGTATTTTAGTTATCTTTTTTATGTCTAATCCTGCAGTGAAAGCACTCAAAGACTATGAAGAACAGAAAAGAAAAAAAGTAAATGCATTCAGATTTGATCCTGTTTCTCTCGATATCAAAAATGCTCATTTTTGGGAAGATCGTAATAAACAACACTAAAATGGCTTCATTAACCTATGAAGATTTTGATGCTCAATGATTTCATTGAAATCATCGGCTAACCTTTCACAGGAACTCACTACACTATTCCACGCTTTTACTCGCTGTTTATTTGTCATCAATGAAAAGTCATTTCTGTCTGGGACTTTTGAGCCTGGAAGATTATCGATGAATTTTTCCGAAGGACAAATCATGATAGTTCTTGCATGATTATGAGGGTTCAATCGTCTCCATGATAATGAACGATCAAACCAGCTAGGCTTAAGAAAATCAAAAAAGTGAGGATAAAGCATATATCCCTCATGATCATCTACTGAGAAATCAATGTGGTAGTCAGTCAGCCCTCCATCTCTATAGGATCCATTGGGTGCTCCTTGAATATCTTTTACTCCCACTAGAAATATTGGAATCGAGCTAGAAGCGATCACAACATCTTTTAAATTATCAACAGACAGATCGATACGTTCAGTTGCAAAATGACGTTTCTCAAGAATCTTGATTGGATTCCTATGGTCTTCAAATATCGCTCTTGAAAAAAAATGACCTAATGCATTTCTGCTAACAGCATTTGCAAGATAGGCCAATAATAATCCTGAAAGAAGAATAGGATTGAATTCACTCTTAAGAATATGGCGTGACGAAGATGTGATTATGTTAGTTCGAAATAAAGAATGATTGATAACATCTTCTATTGCCTTACTGGGACATAATTCATCAAACATCTCCCTTAGCCTCACATTCAGAAATCCTTTTTCATATTTTTTTGGTAGATATTGGTTTATATAACCGTATTCAAAATTTTTAATTGCTTTCAAAGGATCTTTTTGTGCATAGCATACAAATCGCCATGAACTTATGGAGGAGGAGATAAGATGCACAGGACCTTCTAAACGCGGGAGAATTTTATCAATAATTAATTTATCTAGGTGACTGAGTACTAGCCATTTTGGTCCACCTGACGCGCCCATTATAGTTTTGATTTTTTTGATATCTAACCCATTAACTTCAATTTCTTGATAGGCTTTTAGGCCAACTCTTATTGTTAAAGATTCATATTTTTTCATAAATCTTATTTATGTGTCTTGATATCAAGAGAATGGATTATTTCTGATGATCGTATGATCTCTATCAGGTCCAGTTGAAATAATATCAATGGGAAGATGTAACATCTCCTCAATAGCTTGAATATACTTCTTAGCATTCAAGGGCATATCTGAAAATCTTTTCAAACCTTTCGTTGAGTCTTCCCAGCCCTCAAACTCTTCATACAAAGGTTCACAATTATCTAACTCTGAGATTTCTAATGGAAAATTTGAAGTGGTTTTGTCATGCAATTTATATTCTGTGCAAATTTTTATCTTTTCCAAGCCGTCAAGCACATCAAGTTTAGTAAGACAAAATCCTGAGATACTGCTATTCAATACAGATCTTCTCAGAGCTACGACATCAAGCCAACCACATCTTCTTGGTCGGCCTGTTGTTGCTCCAAATTCAACACCAACCGAACCTAAGTGCTCACCATATTTATCATGAAGTTCTGTTGGAAAAGGCCCTGACCCAACTCTGGTCGTATAAGCTTTGACAATCCCCATAATGTAATCAAGCCGCTTCGGGCCTACTCCCGAACCAATACTTGCTGCAGCTGAAACTGTATTTGATGAGGTAACGTAGGGATATGTTCCGTGATCTATATCAAGAAAAACTCCTTGTGCACCCTCAAATAAAATATTCTTTTTTTGTTGATGATAATCATCAAGAATGCCTGATACATCGGATATCATTGGCAAGATAAGATCTCTCTGATCCAGTAACTGATTGAATATTTCATCTAAAGACTGCTCTTTTTCATCGAAATAATTGGTCAATAAAAAATTATGGTAATTCAATATATTTTTCAATTTCTCGCGAAGTGAATCCTTATTTAATAAATCAGATACTCTAAGCACCCTTCTGGCTACCTTATCCTCATAAACAGGCCCTATTCCTCTTCCAGTCGTGCCGATTGCAGATTTTCCTAATTTTTTTTCTTTCGCTAAATCGAGCGCCTCATGAGATGGAAGTATTAATGGGCAGCCTGAACTAATCTTGAGACGATCAAAAACAGGTATTCCGTTCTCTATTAGTTTTTTTGCTTCCTTTATAAGAGCCTGCAAGGAGATAACTACGCCATTACCTATCAGGCAATGAACATTTTCATGTAAAATACCAGAGGGAATTAGATGGAGGACGGTTTTGTTTCCCTCTATAACAAGTGTATGACCAGCATTATGTCCTCCTTGAAAACGAACAACGGCTGCCACATCTTCTGTTAACAGATCTACGATTTTTCCTTTTCCCTCATCGCCCCACTGAGTTCCAATTACAACAACATTCTTACTCATGTTTTTTACCAATCAATCAGTTAAAGATTATTTAAAAAAAGTAAAATTAGTCCCAATATGATTGAGATCAACCCCACGATTCTGAGATTATCATCATTTAATTTTGACATCTTATGAATAAAGATTCTATAAGTATTGGGACTAATAAATGGAATTAACCCTTCAATGAGAAGAACTAATGAAATGGCAGTAAAGATTTCCTGCCATCCCATTAGATTATAACTTTAAGATGATCTAAGTTGAGATATCTATCAATCAATTTTTGATTTATTTAGATATTGGAAAAACTCATTATCAGGATCTATCACCATTATATCATTCGCATTCCCGATTGAGTTTCTATATGCATCTATACTTCTGTAAAAAGCATAGAATTCAGGATCTTGATTGTATGCATTGGCATAGATTTCTGCTGCTTTAGCATCGCCTTCACCTCTTATTATCTGAGAATCCTTATTCGCATTAGCCAGTATAATTGTTCTTTCTTTATCAGCTGTTGATCGTTTTTTTTCGGATACTTCCATACCTTGAGCTCTTCTTTCTGCAGCAATTCTTCCTCTTTCTTCTCTCATCTGCTGATAGACTGAGTTTCTCACATCATCTGGAAATTCTACCTGTTTAACACGGACATCTACTAGTTCAACCCCCAGACCTTTTGCCGTAGTTGTTGCTGTTGCTAACATATCTCTCATTAATTCAGCTCGCTCGACAGAAATTGCCTCTTTTACAGTTCTTTTTCCAAACTCTGTGACAATAGCGTTTTTTATTATCTCTGAAATCCTATCATTTGCCACTCTGAATGATCCACCGGTCGAGATATAGAAATTAACTGTATCTATGATTCTCCATTTAACAAAGAAATCAACATCCATAGCGAGCCTTTCTGCTGTAAATATTCTCTCGGGCCGCTCATTGATTGTCATGATTCTTTTTGGAAACTTTCTAATCGTCTGATAAAAGGGAATTTTGAAATGAAGTCCTGGCTCATAATCAGCCTGTACCACTTCACCTACTTGAAGCTTGATAGCCAATTCTCTCTCATTAATTGTAAATGCTGACAAATTAAGAATCACTAGTGCTACAGCACCAAAAATTGTTATAGATCTTAAGCTCATTATCGCTGCCTCCTCTCTCGACTATCCTGATCACTGGTTGAACCACTAGATTGATTTGTCGATGAATCATTATTTCTAGAAGTTGACGAATTGTTATCACGTCTTCCAGAGTCATTCATAAGTTTGTCAATTGGAAGATACAAAAGATTGCCACTTCCTTGTGAGTCCAATATTACTTTGTTTGAATTTTTATAGACTTCTTCTACAGCATCAAGATAGAGTCTATCGCGTGTGACTTGAGGTGCCTTTTCATACTCATTGAGTAAAGCAAGAAATCTATTAGCTTGACCCTCAGAATCAGCAATCACCCTATCTCTGTAGGCTTCAGCATCTTGAAGAATCCTTTGAGCTGCACCTCTGGCACGAGGAATAAGATCTTGAGCATACTTCTCAGCTTCTAATATGAATCTATCGCTGTCATTTCTTGCTTTTTGAGTGTCATCTACTGCATCCTGGACAGCTCTCGGATAGTCAAGCTTTTCTAGGTTAATTGAAGTAACAGAGATTCCTGATTTGTAGGCATCAAGAGTACTCTGAAGCACTACTTGCGTTTTAGGTCCAATTTCGTCTCGTCTCTCGTTAACAAGCACTTCTAGAGAGCTTGTACCAACCACCTCTCTGAGAGCACTTTCAGTAAGATCTTCTAGTGTACCCTCAGGATTGATGACTTCAAAACTGTAATTTACTGGATCCTCACGTAAATACTGAACGACCATCTGAACAAAAACATACTGTTCATCAGCAGTTAAGATTTCAGTACTAAATCCATAATCGGTCACTATACCAGTATTAACGATATCAACCGATTCAATGGGGAAAGGAATATGCCAGTGTAATCCAGGAAAGGTGGTTTCTGTATAAGCTCCAAATCTTTGCACAACGCCTCTTTCGGCTTGATCGATCCTGTAGAGACCTGTAAAAGCCCAAGCTACGAGTAAAAAAATTAAAATCAATGATGTGCCTGAGTTTCCTCCTGGCATTTTCGTAACGTTTCCGTTGCCTTTATTTCCGCCTAAAATAGCATTAATTTTCTTTTGCCAGCCTTCGATGATCTTATCAAGGTCATCAGGCTTGTTTCCTCCGCCCTTCCATGGATCCTTACCATTTCCTGATTCATTCCAACTCATAATTTAATCTCTTATTTGTTAGTTTTACTGTATCTGTATAAAATTGCTTTTATCTATACCTTCATTTTTCAAAAAGCTGTTAATATCTTCTCTGTTTGCTTCTAAAGTTAACTCCCAGCTTCCATCTTTTTTCTGGCTTTCGTTTTTTACCGCACCCATTTGAAATAGTATTGCCCTTTGTCGACCCTGACTATTTTCTAATTTGATGTTACCTAAAATAACATTTTTTTTGATAAAGCGTCTCAATAAATGGAAAAGTTTATCTGCCCCCTCTCCAGTTTTTGCAGACAAATAAACCGACCTATTAGAGTGTTCATTGTCATTTTTTGTATTAAATTCACTTTTATCAATTTTGTTGTAGACCCTCAATTGTGGAACATTTTCTGCCCCAAGCTCTTTTAGGATCTTGTTTACTTGATTAATCCTATCAAGTTTTTCAATATCACACACATCAACTACGTGTAGAATTAAATCTGCGTCTCTCGCTTCCTGTAGAGTTGCCTTAAAGGCTGCAATCAACTCATGCGGCAAATCCCTGATAAACCCAACAGTGTCACTAATAATTATTGGGCCTGCATTGACAATATCAAGTCTCCTCATCACTGGATCTAATGTCGCAAAAAGCATATCTTTTGTGTATTGATTTGTTCCTGTAAGAAGATTAAACAAAGTTGATTTTCCCGCATTTGTATAACCGATTATAGCTACTGTTGGAATACCAGAACGAGCTCGGTTTTTTTGATTCATTTTTCTTCTTTTATCAACTTGCTCCAACCTCAAGTTAAGCTGCTTGATTCTTCTGCCTATCAATCTTCTGTCTGTTTCAAGCTGAGTTTCACCGGGACCTCTCAATCCAATTCCACCTTTCTGTCTCTCAAGGTGAGTCCAGCCCCTTATGAGCCTGGTTGATATGTGACGCAATTGAGCAAGCTCAACTTGTAACTTTCCCTCGAAACTCTTAGCCCTTTGAGCAAATATATCAAGAATTAAGCCTGTTCGATCCACAACTCTGCATTCTAATTTTTGTTCAAGATTTTTTTCTTGGCTAGGAGTCAATGATGCATCAAAGATAATTAAATTTGCTTTCGTTTGAACAACTTTATCTTTCAATTCTTCTAATTTACCCTTACCAATGAGGTACCTTGCATTTGGATATCTGATTTTCACATCCAGTTCTGATGCGATTTCTACACCGGATGCCATTACTAGTTCTTTAAATTCTTCTATTTCAGAATTATCAGAACCGTTTCGTGAATTATTGAAAGAAACAATAGTTGCTTTTTCACCAATTTCTTTTCTATCAAACAAAGAAAAATCCTTTATATTAATGACTCAAATTTCTTGTATATATTTTTATGACTTTCTTGCTTAAGATTTTTCATGCTCCTCATCCATGTGAGCTGTCTCTTGGCAATTTGTCTGGTCGCAGTTTGAGCTAATTCAGTAGCTTCATTTAAATCTATTTCGTTATCAAGATATTTCCAGATTTGCCTATAGCCAACAGAGCGCATAGACATATGCTCGGATGACAATCCTTCTCTTTCTCTTAAAATACGAACCTCATTAACAAAACCAGCATCAAGCATATCAAGAAATCTATTATTAATTTTTAAATAAAGTTCATCACGATTTATATTTTTCAGAGAAAAAATTTCAAATTGGTAATCATTTTGTGGTGTTGTTTTTTCTTGTAATTCTGAGATCTTTTTTCCAGTTATATAATAAACCTCAAGGGCTCGTTGAATTCTCTGTTTATCATTATTATTAATGTTATTTGCTGCACGTAAGTCGATTTTTTTTAACTCAGCGTACATTTCTTCCCAACCCTGTTTCTGTGCTTTCTTTTCTATTGCTTCTCTTATTTGCATATTTTTTTCTGGCAGTTGAGCAATTCCATTACTAAGAGAATTCAAATAAAGCATTGTTCCTCCGACAATAAGAGGTATTCGATTATTTTTAATAGATTCGTCTATTTGAAATGATGCATCCCGAACAAAACTTCCTACTGAATATGATTCCTCAGGATCTATTATGTCAATGAGATAGTGGGGATAACGATTTAAAATGCTTTTTGAAGATTTAGCTGTCCCAATATTCATTCCTCGATATATTTGTGCTGAATCAGCATTGACTATATCTATTGGAAAATTAGAAGCTAATGATAATGACAATTCAGTTTTACCGGCTGCAGTAGGTCCAGTCAAACAGGGAACAATTTGTTTTTTGCGATTCACTAGCAAATATAATATTTCTTATTTATAAATGGGTATTTGAAGTGTTTGATTTATTCTAATCATATTACCAGAAATACCATTAAAGCTCTTTAGAGTAGACAATCTGATTCCATATAGCTCAGCAATTTCACTCAACGTGTCTCCTCTTTTTACCCTGTAACTTATGACTCTTGATCCAGATTTAATTCGATTTGCTAATATTGTATTTTTTGGAGGATTGATAAAGAAATACTGCCTAGTACCATCAAAAATAGCTCGCGCTAATTTATCTTGATAGCTTCGAGAATTAAGTCTTGCCTCCTCATTCGGATTGGAAATATATGTTGTCTCAATAAGAACCGATGGAACGTCAGGTGACTTCAAAACTGCAAAACCTGCTTCCTGGACTTTCTTCTTTCTTATCGATCCAACTTTGGATAATTCATTTAATATGATACCCGCAGCTTCTTTGCTTGCCTTCATCGAAAAATTCTGAGACAAATCAGTCAACAAAGAGACAGCATCTTTATCCATATTTGAGATTGCGACCTCACTAATGGAGCTGTATGCATTCTCTCTCTCTGCAAAGACCCTTGCTGCCTCATCACTGGCACCTTTAAGTGATAAGGTATAAACTGAGGCACCCTTTACACGAGGATTATCAAGCGCATCAGCATGAATTGATAAAAATAAATCGGCTTTAGATTCTCTCCCCATCTTCATTCTGTCTCTTAAAACGATGAAAGTATCATCATCTCTTGTGAGTACCGCCTTCATGTCAGTTGTTCTATTAATGTATTCTGCCAAACGAAGGCTGATCGCGAGCACCACGTTACTCTCATAAATTTTACTCGGACCAATTGCACCTGGATCTTTTCCACCATGACCAGGATCAATTACTACTACAACTTTTCTCTCAGCAACAGAGTGTTGAACTGAATTATTTTTTATAGGACTGTCATTACTTTTTAGATCAACAACCAACCGATGATCATAAAGAGTTCCTTTTGGGAGATTAAAATAACTATATTTAAAGGTGCTTGATAGGTCGATTACAAGGCGAAGCTGACTGCCATTTCCCTCAGAGAAGCGAATATTTATTATGTTCTCTCTAGGATAAGTAGATAACTTGAAACCCTTTTTTAATTTTGTATTTTTTAGATCAATGACCAGTCGATCAGGGTTTTCAAGTGAAAATATATTACTGGACGATTTTTCATGAAGATCAATTACAATTCTTGAGTCATCATTTGAGCTAGAAATCCTGATGTCTTTTAGGATGTTCTGAGCGAGAGAAACCTGACAAAAGAGCAGAAAAATAAAAAATAAAAAACACCTAATTCTAATGAAAACATCCATCATAAAATTATAATATTTTTTTGTAACTTAATCTCAGGTTCAATATTTTTGATAAGTGATGTTCCTTCAGAAGACATGGGTTTTATTTTTACCTTTCTGCTCTCAGTATCAAAATCAAAATCTATCATGATATCCGATGATTTGTATACTCTATGCACTCTTTCTGGCCATTCAATAAAAATCAAGCTATTGACCTCAAAATCATTCCAGCCGATAAACTCAAGCTCCAGATCCTCTTCAATTCTATATAGATCAATATGATAGATAGTTTTATTCGAAAGATTATAGGGTTCAATCAAAGTATATGTCGGACTGGGTACGCTTCCAATATGTCCTAATTCCTTGATAATTGCTCTCACAAGAGTTGTCTTACCACTGCCCATCTCACCTTTTAAAGATAAAACTAAACCATCTTTATAAGAGCTAAGTATTTTTGCAAATATTGAGCCTAATAGATTTGTTGACTCTTCATTTTTTAAAAACAATTCAATATTCATAGGTTAACACAACCTCTTATCTCATTGATGACATCTCCTGCTATTAAACCTCTCTCTCCTCCTCTAGCAGCTAAATCACCAGCTCTTGCATGAACCTCTACACCGACAGAGGCAGCTTCAAAATGATCCATACCTTGGCTTATCATCGCTGCAATTAATCCTGTCAAGACATCTCCCATTCCAGCTGAAGCCATGCCTGGATTACCCTGAGTGCAGATATTTGTGACGATATCTTTACTGCCTATTAAAGTGTTTTTCCCTTTGAGCACAATTGTTCCCCCATAACTATCTTTTAATTTTTTAAGATATAAAAGTCTGTTTTCTTGAATCTCAAGTGATGATTTACTTATAAGTGTCGCGGCTTCGCCTGGATGCGGCGTAAGGACCCAGTCTTCTCTTTTTAAATTTTTTTCTGACAAAATATTCAGCGCATCAGCATCTACAACTAAGGGTTTATTGCACTTATTGACATGCTTAAAAACAGATCTCGCCCAATCATCTAATCCGAGTCCAGGACCGATTGCTACTACGTCGACTTTATTCAATATTGATTGAATTTTTATTCCTTCATTCGAAAATATAAACATAAGTTCTGGTCTGGCCCTATTTATTAGGCTTCTGTGTGATTCATGCATAAAAATAGTTACTTTTCCTGCACCTCCTCTAAGTGAAGATTCACCTGATAATAACGCAGCTCCATGCATACCAGGACCTCCACCTACTATTAAGACATGACCATAATCCCCTTTGTGTGTGTCTGATTTTCTTCTTAGAAGTTTTTTTTGGGTATAACTTTTATTAATTATTCTCATATCTTCAGTGAATTTAGAGAAATGCCTTTGTGAGATATCAAGATGACTGAATTTAATATCGCCACTCAAATCCTTTCCTTCACCAAAGTAAAAACATAATTTATGAGAAATAAAAGTTATCGTCATTGAAGCTTTAATAGCTGCCCCCATAATTAAACCGCTGTCAGGATGCACTCCACTGGGGATATCCAGTGAGACAATCGCTGCATCTTGATTATTGATCAGATTAATTTTTGGTATTTTTGAATTATCAATTGGTCTATTTATTCCAATACCAAAGATGGCATCTATTATTAAATCTGAATCATTTAGAATGCTTTCATTCAATTGATCAATAATCTTTAATGTATTTTGAGTGGCTAAGCTCTCCAGCTCAGTATGAATTTCAGCTGCACACCCAGTGAATGTTTTGTCTGGAAAGAAATAATAAATCTTAACATCGAAATTGTTTTTCAACGCAATGGACGCAAGCGCCATTCCGTCTCCTGCATTGTTTCCGATCCCGCAAAGAATTAACAATTTTTTAGTGTTTGGGTATTTTTTTCTAATCTCATGCCATGAAAATCTTGCTGCTTTTTTCATCAATGATAAATCATTTCCTTTTTTTTCCGCAATCGCGGATCTTTCAATTAAGTTAATTTTCTGAGTAGAAAAGATTTTTTTTGATAACATATGAGATGCATTTTCTTTCATTTATTTATTATATTTAATTTTTAATGTGCCAACCATAATGAAAACAACGAACTCAGATAACAAATCTGAATTGATAAAAAAAATAAAGCTTTGGTCAGTTGATTTGGGTTTTGATGGCATTGGTTTTTCAAATACAAATCTTTCAGATGCTGAGTCGAATCTACAAAAATGGTTAGAGTTGAAATTTCATGGAGAAATGACTTTCATGGAAAAACATGGTTTGAAGCGCAGCAGACCTGGAATGTTGATACCCGATACCATCAGTATTATTTCGGTAAGAATGAATTACCTATCTTCAGAAAATAACGAGAATAGAAAGTTTCTTGATCATCCAAAAAAAGCATATATCTCTAGGTATGCATTAGGACGTGATTATCATAAAGTACTCAGAAAAAAATTGAACTTATTGGGAAAAAAAATAAGCAATGAGTTGTCATCTTTTGGTTATCGTGCCTTTGTAGACAGTGCGCCAGTCCTTGAAAAACCGATTGCTGAGAAAGCCGGTCTTGGCTGGATAGGTAAGAATACAAATATAATAAACAAAAATTCTGGTTCATATTTCTTTTTAGGTGAAATTTATACAGACCTTATACTCCCTCCTGATAAAGCCACAGGAAACCATTGTGGATCGTGCTCTGCGTGTATTGATATTTGCCCAACGAATGCAATAGTTGCGCCCTATATCCTCGATGCAAGAAAATGCATTTCTTATCTTACAATTGAGCTAAAAGATCCAATTCCAATAGAACATAGAGAGGCAATAGGAAACAGAATATTTGGCTGTGATGACTGTCAAATATTTTGTCCGTGGAATAAATTTGCACAAAAAACATCTATTGAAGATTTCAGTCCAAGGTCAAATCTAGATTCCATAGACCTTGTTGAGGTTTTTTTATGGAATGAAGAATTATGGAAAATAAAAACAGAAGGATCTGCAATCAGAAGAATTGGGTACGAACTTTGGTTGAGAAACATCGCAGTCGCATTAGGCAATGCAAAAACAAGTGAAGATGTTTTGGGCGCGTTAAAATCAAGAAAAAATGATAAATCGGAGCTAGTAAAAGAGCATGTGATATGGGCGATCAATCAGCATAAAATAAAATTATCCGACAAAAATATTGTCAATTAATCTAACTCCTTCAATTGAAACGCTAGTTAATATAATAAGATCACTGTCTTCACTGGGTTCAGATAAGTCATTTTTATTTCTTACAGAAAAGTAATCAACTTTAAAATTGTTCTTTTTTAGCTCAATCTTCCCATAATCTTCTACGTATTCGATACTCTTATTCTCTTTGATTAGCATTTCATTAGCTTGGTTGAGAACCAAAAAAATATTCGCAGCATTTAATCTCGCGTCTTTCGTCAAATATTGATTTCTCGAGCTCATAGCCAATCCATCCGGCTCACGTATGATCTCTCCATCTATTATTTTTATACACATCGATAAATCACTTACCATATTTTCAAGAACAATTTTTTGCTGATAATCCTTATTACCAAAAATAGAAAAATTTGGCTCGACAAGAATGAAAAGCCTCAGAACAACAGAGGCAACGCCATCAAAATGACCTGGTCTTATGCTTCCACATAAATCATTGGAAACACCTGACAGAGTTACGCTAACCATCTCATCTGGATAATGAGGATAGATATCCACCAATTCAGGTGTATACACAATATCAATTCCCATTTTTTTTAATTTAGATAAATCATCCTCCATTGTTCTGGGATATCTCTCAAAGTCTTCACCTTCCAGGAATTGAGTTGGATTTACAAATATAGAGACGACGACAAAATCAGCAAATTTTTTTGCTCTATTAATTAGGCTCAAATGACCATCATGAAGGTTTCCCATTGTGGGAACTAAGGCAATTTTTTTTCGAAGCAATTTCTGTGAGCGTATCTGTGAACGCAAATTCTGTTTTTCACTTATTACTTCCAATGTCGTCTCGCTATTTGTGCTAAGAAAAACAATGCTCAGGAGACGGGTAATCCCCTTCCTTTACAGCCTTGACATAAGATTCTATTGCATCGAGAGGCGAATCATGACCAGGCATGAAATTTTTAACGAATTTTGGCGTTGTTCCTTGAGTGATTCCAAGAACATCATAGAGAACTAGTATCTGGCCATCGACATTGGGTCCGGCACCAATTCCAATTACTGGAATATCTAACTTGTCTCTTATTGACTTACCCAATTCATTTGGAACACACTCAAGAAGCACCAAATCTGCTCCAGCATTTTGGAGGGATATCGCATTCTTGAGCATTTTATCTGATTCACCTTTATCCCTTCCTTGAACTTTGAAACCTCCAATTTTATGAACTGATTGTGGTTTTAAGCCAAGATGGGCACAGACAGCAATATCATGTCTTGCAAGATGCTCAACAATGGATATTTGATCTTCTCCTCCTTCGAGCTTAATCATCATCGCCCCCCCTTCTTGCATAAGACGAACAGAATTTTCTAATGCTTGATTAGGATCTGAATAGCTCATAAAAGGCATATCAGCGATTAAAAAAGCTCTGCTTAAGCCTTTTGCCACATTATTGCTATGATAGACCACGTCATCTACTGTCACTGGCACAGTCGTGTCATGACCTTGAATAACCATACCGAGAGAATCTCCAACAAGCACAATATCGATACCAGCCTTGTCGACTAATAAAGAAAAACTTGCATCGTAAGCTGTGATGCACGCAATTGCTTCCTCATTAGATTTCATTTTTTTTAGGGTGGCAACATTAATGGGTGGTTCAGCCATACCTCTGTTTTTTAATTGTGTATACATTCGAATTCCCCTCCTTATGAAAACCCAACTACGGACAGCGGATTGAAGAAATGTCTGCCACCTTTGGTTGTTTTGATCTGCTCTAATAACTGCAAATACTCATTTTCATTATTCAACGGATCGATAGATGCGGTATTAACAATGAGGAGTGGTCCATCATCATAGGAATGGTAGTGTCTCGCAAAAGATTCAGTTATATTCTCTAGATAATTCCTATCGATGAATTTCTCACTGGGGACATTTCGACGAGCAATCCTCTCAAGTAAAACACTGGGATTTGCTTGAAGATAAATTACAAGATCAGGCACGACATTTTCAATATCCATGTTCTCATAGACTTTTTCATAAAGCTCCAACTCACTGGAGTCAAGATTGACTGATGCGAATAATTTATCTTTTTCAAGATGGAAATCAGCTACATAAATCGATGAAAAGAGATCGGATTGACGTAATATCTCTAATTGCTTCGCACGTTGAAACAGACAATGCAGTTGTGCTGGAAGAGCACCTCGCCCGCCTTTATAAAACCGATCCAAAAAGGGGTTATTATCAATGTCCTCTAATATTAATGTTCCTGATAGACTCTCTGAGAGCTTTTTTGCTAGGCTCGTTTTTCCTACACCTATTGGACCTTCAACTACAATAAATTGACTGGATTCTGTTTTCACATCATAGAGCTTAGTCATCGTTATTTATTTTCTTTACAGAGAGATTTTGTAGTTTTTCCATTTCTAATAAGTCTACAACATTTAAATGCTCAGATACCATCAGTTCTGGTGCAATTTCTGATAATGGAAATAAAACAAAATCTCTATTCTGGATTTCGGGATGAGGTAAGACCAGTCTATCATCATTCGTTGTCACATTGCTGTAAAATAAAATATCTAAATCTATTGTTCTAGGACCCCATCTTATAGACCCTCTCTGTCTTTTTTGTTTTTTTTCAATATGTTGTAATTTGATAAGTAATATATAGGGATCGAGAAGTGTCAGAAGAGCCACAGCTGCATTTATGAAATTTGGTTGCTGATCAGGACCCAATGGCTCAGTCTCATAAAAACTGGATGTCTTAATAATGTGAGTTCTTTCAATTTTACCTATATTTACAAGAGCATTTTTAATCTGTTTAATTGGATTATCTTGATTGCTTCCCAGACCAATATATGAAATTTTCCAGTGTATTTTATTATTCATCATTCTGATTGAGTGGAAATCCAAAAGGATGCGATCTCTTTATCGAATTCATTTGCTTTCGTCCTGATTAACATGAAATCATATGCTGCTCTGAATGCGCGTTGAGATATTAGATATTCAGCATTTTTTTTCGTTGCTATTTCAAGCCTAGGTTGCATTGATAGCATATCAATCATAAGACTAGAAAATCTTTTCGGGATTAAGATTTTTCTCTTGTGAGCATCAATTACAGTAATCGCAGCAAGAACAATAGAACGGGCATCAGAACATTTTTTTCTTTTTTTTATTTTTAATGACTCCCTCTTAATTGAGGCCCAAAAGAAAACACCCAAGAGGAACATCGGGCTTACTGGCTGTCCCAAGAATACTCTTCTATCAGAGTCTTGAAGTGCGAAAATGATAAAATTATTAAATATTTTATCCTGTTTGATTTCTTTGTGTGTATCAAAAAATATCTTATTTAAGATATTGTACTCCTGCATCAATAAGAAGACTTTTTCCGCGTTCCCATGAAGAAATAGTTTTTTGAACTCCTCGAATATCCTTGCGGATGGAACATTGCACAATAGATCTGAATTTTTCTGAATTGATTTTTTTAGATTTTTATCTAAAGAAAAATTTAATTTTGCAGAAAATCTCAATGCCCTTATCATTCTGACTGGATCTTCTTGAATTCTATTATCAGGCAAGCCTATGACGACAAGCTTTTTTTGTTGGATATCATCCAGTCCATCCGTGAAGTCCCATATTTTCTTTTTGGCTGGATCATAATAAAGTGCATTACATCTGAAATCCCTTCTAATCGCATCTTCCTCAACTGAGCCAAACTCATTATCCCTGATAATTCTTCCTGTATGATCCATCATTACATTTTTATTCGATGGCATTGATGCAGATCTAAACGTTGATACTTCAATTATCTCTCTACCATATTTGATGTGAGCCAATCGAAATCGTCTACCAATTAATCTACAATTTTTAAATATCTTCTTTATTTTATTTGGAGTGGCATTTGTCGCAACATCAAAATCTTTCGGTGTTGCCGAGATTAATAAATCTCGAACACAACCTCCAACTAAAAATGCTTGATATCCATTTTTTTTTAGTGTTTTCACAACCGTAAGAGCATTTTTGGAAATGAGGTTATCATCAAAATTTAAAAATGATATTTTTAGCTTTTTTACTTTCATTGTGATTTTGGCGCATTCGTCAGCTTTATAATTTTTATTATTTCTTTATGAAACTACGCTACAGTTTAAATTGTTTTATTAAATTTAAGATATACTAGTCTATAATAGTTACTTCAGTGGATATATGCATGCTAAATAGACTGACTCATAATACAAAAAGAATTTTACTAGTGATATTCATCATTGTCGCAGCTCTATGGATTGGAGGAGGCTTTATTATGAAAATCCTACCTGAAGACACAAGTAACTCCATTCAGGTTAATATTATAGATCCAGTTTTAAGCATAACTACTAATTGCTCACTTCTTGAGGATGAGATAAAAAAAGACGAAGACTGTCGCTGGAGTTTAAATTGCAGATTATCTAGAAATGAGCAGGTGGCATATGAAAACAGAAAGATTAATTACGAAAAGTTTTGTGAATTAAATTAAAAATGTCGACTGTAAGTCTAAAAAGGCGCTTAGTGTCAATGTTATATGACTCTTTTCTGATATTAGCCCTTATATTTATAGGTACCATTCCTTTTATTGCATTACGATCTGGTGAGGCTGTAGAGAGCGGTTCAACGAGTTATAAGTTTACGTTATTCCTGATATTCTATTTCTTTTTTGTTAGCTTCTGGTATCTTTCTGGAAGAACACTTGGTATGCAATCTTGGAAGATTAGGCTCATTTCATTTGATGGGACAAAACCTAATTTGACGCAATGCAGCGTGAGGTTTATTGCGGCGATATTCTCATGGATACCCTTTGGAATGGGTTTTTGGTGGCAATTAATAGATAAAGATAATCTCTCCTGGCACGACCATCTATCAAAAACAAAACTAAATTTAGAAATAAAATAGTTATCTGAAATTAACCAATCTCAATCTAAATATTGATATAGATAGCAGTATAATTGGTGGCAACCAAGCAGTCATAATTGAGTTTATTCCATAGACTTGACCATAATTAAAAATTAACTCTCTTATTAAAAAATATACCAAACCAATTATTAATCCGATAGTAATTCTTGTCCCACCACCAGTATTTCTTAACGAAGAATACACAAAAGTTAATGCCAATATTGGCATCGTAACCAATGTTAATAATGAGGAGATCCTAGACCAAAGCTCTACTTCATATCTATTGGCTGACAGGCCGTTCTTCTTTAAATAACTGACATAACCGGATAGCTCTCTTACAGATAAACTTATTGGCTTCACAAGTGTTACGCCCAACAAGTCACTGTTCAGTTCAAAAGATTCATTGATCTTTTTTGCAGAGCTTGTAGTGACTTTATTATTTTCAAACCTTGTTTCTCTAAAATTTTCTAACACCCAATCCTCACTGTTATCTATTCCAGAGTTTTCTGCAACAGCAATAGCACTTAATGACTTATCTTCATTTAGTCTAAACATGTAAATACTTCCGAAATCATAATCCGTATTCACTCGCTCTAAATGAATAATGGTATCTCCATCCTTAACCCACACAGCATTCCCAAAATCTGCCTCACTGCTTCCATATCTGGCTTCATCTCTCATATTTCTTGCATAATAATCAAGTGGAGGACCCATAAATTCACCAACTAATATTGATATTACTATTCCAATCAAGCCACCCATGGACAGAATTTTTGCTAAATCTCTAATCGATATTCCGGCTGAGTGCATTATCACCAATTCACTATTATTTGCGTGATTTCCGAGACAGAGAAGTGATCCAATGAGCATTGAGATCGGAAGCATCTCAAAAACCAGCTGGGGCAGCCTCAAAAGTGCGAATAGGAATGCATCAAATGCATCATAATTCCCAATAATGCTATCAAGCTGACTTATAAATTCATAAAGCATTGTGATAGAGAGCAAGACAAACATTACAGAAAGCACATTCGTCATCACTGATTTTATGAGATATCTTGTAAGGATCGTATTCATTTGTAAATAATCTTTCTTTTTATTCTCCTAAAATATCTATTTTGTCTAATTATTACTGACCCCAATATCGCTAGCATTGATAAATGAACCCACCACAAACCAAATTTCTTGTTTATTACATCCTGTTCTAACCAGACTTTTCCTGCCGATAAAAGATTGTAATAAATTACGAAAGTAAATATGCCAAAGAAAATTTTGCTGAACTGACCTTGTCTGGGTTCACTTTTGCTCATAGGTACAGCAAGAAAGACTAGGATAGCTGTTGAGATAGGTATAGCAATCCTCCAATGGAGCTCGGCAATTTTTTCTAGATCAGTTGATTGAATTAGCTCATGAAATGGAAGCGAGTCAGTTTTAAGCGTAAGATCTGTCATATCAGGAAGCTTATAAGGAATCCCATGCTCTTCAAATTTCATAATCACATAATCAGTCGTACCAGGTATACCCGTGTAGCGGTTACCATCAGATAACACAAAATATCTCTCATTTTCGTCTTCTGTCTCTATTTGATTTCCTCGTTTTGCTGTAATCACCTCAATCTCACCTTCAATTGAGGTGTATTGCAAAAAAACATTTTTTAATTCACCAGCTTCGCCAATTCCTTCTGCGTAAATTGCAGTTCCTAAAGCCTGATCAACGAAAAATCTTCCTGGCTCTATGCTACTTAGATCAATTTTTCGCCTCGCCTCATTATTAATTTTCTCCATTTCAATAAGGGAATTAGGGCCAATATCAATGGAAACCCATGCTGATAATATTATCAATGGAATACTAATTATCAATATTGGACGATAGATGCCAATGAAACTCACCCTGCATGCCATCATTGCTGACATTTCACTATTTGAATAGAGCCTACCTAGGGTTACCAAAATAGATAAAAACAACCCTATTGGTATAAGAATAATTAAATATTGAATGCCTGAGAAAAAAATTAGATCCAATACAGCATCCTTGGGAAGTTTATCTTTTGCAACATCACCCAGAATTCTTGCAAATTGATTTGTTAATAACACACCAAGAAGAGTTAGCATAACAACAAACCAAGTGCTCAATACTTCCTTTAAGATATATTTATCAATAATTCGAAACATAAATACGCACTTTTTATTATATTATCTATAAAGTTAACTTATACTTTGCATCTTGGTAAGACTAATGTTTTTTGATTGGGTGTCAAACACAATCTACAGGCTCTCTTTCTTGTAATTTAAAATAATTGGAAAAGGTTGAATCATGAACTTTGTAACTACAAAAACAGCTGCTGATACGATAAATACTGAATGCCTTATTTTAGGCGTCTTCAGGGAAAAAATGATCGGAGAAACAGCTAAATATATAGATAAAATTTCTAAAAAATCTATATCTAAACTAATCACTAGCGGCGATATAAAAACTGGACTTGGTAGTACAAAAATTATAAATAATTTGGAAAGCGTGAAGGCCAAGAGAGTTCTTATTGTTGGTCTAGGAAACCGTGATTCTTTTGAAGCTGACGAATATAAAAAAGCTTGTGAATCCGCAATGAAATCAATTTCAGGCATTAAATTAAATAATTTTGCAAATTACTTAATCGTTGAAAAGGTAAAAGATTTAAATAATTACTACAAATCAAGATACTTTATTGAAGCTTACTTTTCATCAATATACCAATTTAATCAATTAAAGACCGGAAAGAAAAACAAAATATCTACTCCAACAAAAATCATTATGGGAGCATCGAATTCTGGAGACTCAGCAAAAATAAAATTAGGCTGTGAGCATGGTAAATCGATCTCTGTTGGAGTAAATATTGCAAAAGATCTAGGGAATCTTCCAGCCAATATCTGTACCCCAACATATTTAGCTAATGAATCGAAGAAGCTTGCAAAAAAATACAAAAAAATGTCTGTTAAAATACTCAATGAGGGGGCATTAAAAAAACTCAAAATGGACTCTTTCCTTTCTGTAACAGCTGGATCAAAAGAACCAGCTAAAATGATAGTGATGGAATATAAAGGTGCGAAAAAACAGAGGCCCCATGTTTTAGTTGGAAAGGGAGTAACTTTTGATACCGGAGGTATTTCAATCAAACCCAGCGCTAAGATGGACGAGATGAAATATGACATGTGTGGAGCGGCAACAGTGATTGGTGTGATTTGTGCAGTCGCTGAAATGAAACTGCCCATCAATCTCAATGTTGTTGTTCCTGCATGTGAGAATCGTCCTAGTAGCTCAGCTACTCTTCCGGGTGATATTGTGAAGAGCATGTCTGGCCAAACAATAGAAATTTTAAATACAGATGCGGAGGGACGGTTAATTTTATGTGATGCGTTGACTTACTCCGAGCGTTTCAATCCGAAATATATTGTAGATGTTGCTACTTTAACAGGCGCATGTGTTGTCGCTCTTGGTCACATCAGAACAGCCATAATGAGTAATAATGAGGAGCTCAGTAACAAATTAATTGATGCTGCAGATAAAGCTTCTGATAAAGCATGGAAAATGCCAATGGGTAATGAATACGATATTCAGTTGAAGAGTAACTTCGCTGATATGGCTAATATTGGCAGTGGCTATGGCGGCTCAATTACAGCTGCCTGTTTTTTAGGAAGATTTACAAAAAATATGAAATGGGCTCACCTTGACATCGCTGGAACGGCATGGAAATCAGGGGCTCAGAAAGGGAGTACGGGAAGGCCGGTTCCAATGTTATCTGAATTCATCCTTAATCAAAGCAAAAAGAATTCATAACTATGAAGGAAGTTGATTTTTACATCCTCTCAAAAGATGATATTGGGAGTACGATGATGTTTGTGTGCAAACTCTCTGAAAAAGCATACAAGATGAAAAAATCTATCAGTATTCTGACTCCAAATCATAATTTTTCTGAAAAGCTCAGCGAACTTCTTTGGGGCTTCAAAAAAGAGAGTTTTTTGCCAAATACAATTAAAATATCAAAAAAAAAAGAATGTAGTAACAGTATATCTGTCACAGATAATGAGGATTTCTTAGATAATTCGGATGTTTTAATTAATCTTTCAGATCAGGATATCGATAATTGTCAGAGCGCGAATAGGTTAATTGAGATCATTCCAAATAATGAAGAACTGAAAAAAAGAGCCAGGAAAAAATATAAAGAGTACAAAGAGTCCAATTATGATGTTAGATCGCATAATATAAAGTAGCCGTAAATTATGGAAAAGAAATATCAACCCCAGAAATTCGAGGAAAAGCATTACAAATGCTGGGAAGAGAATGGTTATTTCAAGCCTAAAGGAAAAGGCGATCCATACTGCATTGTAATACCTCCTCCAAATGTTACAGGAACACTCCACATGGGTCATGCTTTCCAAGATACGATTATGGACAGTCTGACCAGATACCACAGAATGATGGGTTTTAACACTCTTTGGCAACCAGGAACAGATCATGCTGGTATTGCTACCCAAATGGTTGTTGAGAGAATTCTCAATGCAAAAGGTCAATCAAGACTGGATATGAATCGAGAGGATTTTATCAAAAGAGTTTGGGAGTGGAAGGAAGAATCTGGGGGGGAAATATCAAAGCAATTAAGAAGAATTGGGGCATCACTTGATTGGGATAGAGACTGCTTCACGATGGATGATAAGTTAAGTAAGGCCGTTCAATCTGTTTTCATAACATTATATGAAGAAGGTTTAATATACAGAGGAAAAAGACTCGTGAATTGGGACCCAGTTCTCCACACCGCGCTGTCTGATCTCGAAGTTTTATCTGTTGAGGAAGAGGGAAATTTATGGCATCTAGAGTACCCAATAAAAAATTCTAATAAGACATTAACTATTGCAACGACAAGACCAGAGACGATGATGGGCGACAGCGCTGTAGCTGTTAATCCTGATGACGATAGATATCGTAATTTAATTGGAAGCAATGTAGTCCTTCCGATTTTAAATAGAGAGATACCAATCATTGCGGACGACTATGTCGAATCTGATTTTGGAACAGGGTGTCTAAAAATAACGCCTGCGCATGATTTCAATGATTATGAAGTTGGCTTGAGACATAAATTACCAGTTATAAATATATTCAATGACAGTGCAGAGTTAAATGAAAATGTACCAAAAAAATTCAGAGGTTTATCTAGAGAGAATGCACGAGAGGTTATTGTTTCAGAGTTCAAAACACTTGGCTTGCTTAAAAAAATAGAAAAACACAACAGCAAGATTCCTAGAGGAGATCGAAGTGGAGTTGTTGTGGAGCCTTATTTAACCGATCAATGGTTTGTTGATATCAAGCCCTTGGCTGAGCCAGCAATTGAGGCGGTCAAAAATAATGATATCCAATTTGTTCCTGATAATTGGAAAAAAACATATTTTGAATGGATGGAGAACATCCAAGATTGGTGTATCAGCAGACAGTTATGGTGGGGTCACAGAATCCCAGCATGGTATGATGATAATGGAAATATATTTGTCGGAAAAAATGAAAAAGAGATTAGGCGAAAATTCAAAATAGACAAAGACGTAAATCTTTCACAGGATGAAGATGTTCTTGATACCTGGTTTTCTTCGGCTTTATGGCCATTCAGCACGCAAGGCTGGCCTGAAAATACAGAATCTTTAAAAAAGTTCTATCCAGGACAAGTTCTTGTAACCGGTTTCGATATTATTTTTTTCTGGGTGGCAAGAATGATAATGATGGGAATAAAATTTAAAAGAGAAGTCCCTTTCAAGAAAGTTTACATTCATGGTCTCATTCGCGATCAATACGGCCAAAAAATGTCTAAATCAAAAGGGAATGTTCTTGATCCAATTGACCTTATCGAAGGATCATCTATTGAAAGTTTGTTAAAAAAAAGAACATCTGGATTAATGCAAAGTCATTTAAAACCAGAGATAGAAAGAAATACAATAGATGAGTTTCCTGATGGTATTGACTCCTATGGAGCGGATGCTCTCAGATACACCTTTGCTTCTCTAGCAACCACTGGAAGAGACATTCGTTTTGATATGGGTAGAATTGAAGGCTATAAAAATTTCTGTAATAAATTATGGAATGCCGCACATTACGTAATTGATAATACACATAACTGTGATTTATTTGATGAAAAAGTAGTTTCCTCCAACCCAATCGATTTATGGATAAGAACGGAGCAAAACAAAACAATTAGCAAAGTTCATCAGAATTTCGAAAATTATAGGTTAGATCTTGCTTCTCAAAATTTATATGAATTTATATGGCATGAATTCTGTGACTGGTACATTGAGCTAACTAAAGCAATTCTTAATGATAATTCAATTCAAGACTCCGAGAAGCTGGGAACAAAGAAAAATCTTTTAATTGTCCTTGAATCAATCTTGAGACTTCTGCATCCAATCATACCTTTCATCACAGAAGAAATTTGGCTTCACATTGAAGATAAATTCTTATTCAAAGATAAAACAATCATGACCAGACAATATCCAGTTTATGATGAAAACAATATCTATGAGAAAGAATCTTCTGATATTGAGTGGTTAAAAAAATTCATTCTAGGAATAAGGCAGATCAGAGGTGAATTGAACATCTCACCAAAAGTTGAACTGGATGTTTTTCTGAAAAATTATGATCCAAAAGACACTAAAATCATTGAACAACATGAATATTTAATAAAGAGAACAGCACGTGTAAAGGAAATTAAGCTCATGAACCAAAATGAGAGTGAGCCACTTTCGGCAGCGGCCTTACATGGAAAGATGAAAATTTTAGTTCCACTAATCGATCATGTAGACATATCATATGAAATAACCAGACTAGAAAAACAAGCGACAAATCTTAAAAATGAGATCTCAAAATCTCAAAAAAAATTAGATAACAAGGGTTTCCAAGAAAAAGCACCTAAAAGTGTAATTGAGCAAGAGCAGAAACGAATTAAAGTAAAATCTCTGTTGATAAATGAGTTAAGTGCACAGATTGATCACTTAATTAAACATCGCAATAAATCGTAATTTCACTCCTTACACAGTAATTCAAAAAGTAATTATCATCAGATGAATTCTTGGCTAATAAAATACAAAGCATCAACGATTAATTCAGTTGGAAGAACAATAGGTCCGAGTCTTGCAGCATTAATAGTTGATTGTACAAATCAATCAGATGAGAATTGGTTGGTCATAGCAGGAAATCTTATACAGGCTGAAAAGCTAAAAAAAGAGATAGAGTTTTTTTCTGATAACAAATATCCAGTCGATTTATTTCCTGAATGGGAGACTCTGCCCTATGATAATTTTTCTCCTCACAGATCAATAATTTCACAACGTTTAAAGGTCTTAGCACTCACACAAGAGTTGTCAAAGAGAATCATTATAGTCACACCACCCGCTCTTCTTAATAGATTACCACCAATTGAATATGTTACATCTCAAACACTTATTCTAAAGAAAAGTCAGTACTTAGATTATAAGAAATTCATCAATAGATTAATTGAGAATGGCTATACCAGCGTCACTCAAGTTGAAGATTATGCTGAGTATACAAAGAGAGGTTCACTCATAGATCTTTATCCAACTGGCTCTGAATTTCCAATTAGAATTGAAGTTTACGATGAAAAAATAGAAACAATAAAGTTATTCGATCCAAAAACTCAGATTTCTCTGAGAGAAATAAATAAAATAGAATTGCTTCCAGGAAAGGAGTTTCCTATTGATAAAACTTCAATTGAACGCTTTAGAAAAAATTTTCGTGATTTTTTTGAAGGCCAACCATCAAAATCAAAAATATATAGAGATGTTTCAGCAGGAATAACACCTGGTGGAATTGAATATTTTTTATCACTTTCTTTTGAGCGAACTTCAAACTTATTGAGTCACTTGAACTCTAAATATAATATTTTTATTCCTAGTGATATCAATCTTTTGTTAAGTGAATACTTCGAGGAAATTACTAATCGCTATTCCTTGCTTAAGGAATCCAAAGAATACTATTTGCTTCCTCCAGAAAAAGTTTTTTTCAATGACAAAGAGATAAATATTGCTCTCGATAGTTTTAGTAAAATTACATACGCTAAAAATTCCCTACATGATCAGAATCAATCAATAAATTTAAATACACTATTAAACCCAAGCCTAAAATTTCAGACGACGCATAAAAAACCATCTAAGGGCTTGTTAGACTTTGTTGAAAAATACAAAGGAAGAATATTATTTACTGCCAATAGCAGAGGTCGTGTTGAGAACCTTATTGATTTTCTTAAAAATTTTCAAATTGAAGTCTGTCTAACTGAATCTTGGTCAGCATTCCTTAAGTCCGACGATAAAATCTCAGCGATCATCGCGCCATTCGAAGAAGGTATAACTTTATCAGACCTAGAATTAACAATTATTACAGAGAATCAATTATTTCCAAAAAAACCAAGGCAGCGAAAACCTTCAAATAGGAAATTAGATCCTGAATTAATCATAAAACAACTAAGTGATCTTTCGATAGGTGCACCTGTAGTGCATATTGAATATGGGGTTGGAAGATTTTTGGGATTAAAGAAACTTGACTACGGATCTGAAGATCAAGAATTTCTTCATCTAGAATATGCAGATGGAGATAAACTATATGTCCCTGTGCATTCACTCGAAATGATATCCAGATATACTGGAACATCTCCTGAAAACGCACCATTACATAAACTGGGAAGTGAGCAATGGAACAAAGCAAAACAAAATGCCATAAAAAAAATTAGGGATGTCGCAGCTGAGCTTCTCGATATCTATGCAAAGAGATCAGCTCGAAAAGGTATTAAGTATCAATGGGAAAAAGGGGATTACGAGAAATTTGAAAATGAATTTCCATACCAGGTTACAGAAGACCAAGAAAATGCCATTAATTCAGTTTTGAATGACCTTGCAAGTGAGGAGCCAATGGATAGAGTAATATGTGGTGACGTTGGTTTTGGTAAGACTGAAGTTGCAATGAGAGCCACACTCATTGCGACACTGAACAATAAACAAGTAGTAATTCTTGCCCCAACAACTCTTCTTGCAAATCAACATCAGAACTCATTTAAAAATCGATTCAAAAATTGGCCAATAAAAATTGATTTAATTTCGAGATTTCAAAATAAAAAAATAATTGAGGAAGTTAACGATAATATTCAATCAGGAATTACGGATGTTGTTATTGGTACACATAAAGTATTTTCTCATATCAACAATTTTAAAAATCTAGGGCTTGTTATTATCGATGAAGAGCATCGATTTGGTGTAAGGCAGAAAGAAGCAATCAAAAATTTAAAAAATAATGTTGATATTCTTACATTAACTGCTACACCCATTCCTAGAACATTGAATATGGCTCTTGGAGGTATACGTGAGTTATCTCTAATAACTACACCCCCTCTAAATAGGCTTGCAATCAAAACTTTTATTGAACCTTGGCAGGATAATTTAATTCATGATGCATGCCAAAGAGAGATCAATCGTGGAGGACAAGTCTACTTCGTCCACAACAAAGTTGAAGACATCGAATTAGTAAAAATGCGTTTAAATAAAATTATTCCAGAAATAGAAATCAATATCGCGCACGGAAAAATGAAGAAGAAAGACTTAGAAAAAGTAATGCTTGAGTTTTATGAAAATAAATTCAGTGTTCTTCTTTGTACAACAATAATTGAGAGTGGTTTAGACGTTCCAAATGCGAATACGATAATAATTAACCGTGCTGATAGATTTGGACTTGCTCAGCTCCATCAGTTGAGAGGTAGAGTGGGTCGATCACATCACAGAGCCTACGCATACTTAATCTCCTCATTAGAAAAATCAATAACTCCAGATGCTCATAAGAGACTCGAGGCCATCAGTTCTCTTGAGGATCTAGGTTCAGGTTTTATATTAGCATCTCATGATTTAGAGATAAGGGGTGCTGGAGAATTATTGGGTGATGAACAAAGTGGACAAATACAACAGATAGGATTTTCGTTGTATACGGATCTTTTATCAAAAACGGTTGATTCAATGAAAAAAGGCGAAAAAATAAAATTTGATGAACCATTTGAGGTTGGAACTGAAGTTGACTTAAGGGTGCCCTGCCTTCTCCCTACTGAATATGTTCCAGATGTTCATATGCGATTAATTCTATATAAGAGAATATCATCCGCTGACATCAGTGAACTAAGTGAGTTAAAGATAGAGCTGATTGATCGCTTCGGATTACTTCCAATTGAAGCTGAATATTTATTTAGAATTACCGCCTTAAAGCATACAAGTAAGATTTTAGGTATAAAAAAAATAACTATGAATTCAAAGGGAGGTAGTATTATTTTTAAAGAAAATACTGATATAAGTTACGAGAAATTACTAGATCTTCTCGGCGAGAGAGAAATGTACAGAATGAAAGGACCATATCAAGTAAATTTAAAAATGATTTCGATTACCCCAGAAGATCGATTCGAAATCATTGAAAATACTTTAAATAGACTAAAAAACTGACTGTTATTCTTGTTTACTAATTACTTATGAACTATTTTTGTTAAATGAACATTATAATAAATAAAAAATTTTCATTTAGAATTGTATTATTCCTCTTTTTGATTCTCTGTAATTTCAATCTTCGTGCCCAAAACAATAACAGTTTTTCTGATTCTCCAAGCCAACAAATAGAAATAATTATATTTGAATATCTTGATCATAATTCATCGGGAAATGAGGTATTTAATAAAATAGAAGAAAACTATCAACTGGAAAAAGAAATCCCAAATAATCAAAACCAAGAAGATACATCCATTGAAGTAGGATTACTGACATCAAAATTCAAGGAAGTATCAATTTCACTGGTACCAACAGCTAGACAGATTGCACTGAAAATATCACAAAGAAAGTCACTTAATATGTCTGCTATATATAATCGTTTAAACAGACTGCGAGTTTATGAGCCTGTTATTTGGGGTGGCTGGGAACAGCGGCTGACCAATGAGCAAAATGCCTTCCCAGTGAATTTAAGAAGTATAAAAAATACTCTTGGTAAATTCGATGGCAATATAAAATTTTATGAAAGCTCGGGTGGGAGATTAAGGTTGTCGGTTGACATTGAAATGTATGAAAAAATTGAGATATTAGCTAATGAATCAGATGGTGAGCTGTATGAACAAATGATAAATACATACAAAATAAGTAATGATAAAGAAATGAGATATGACGAGCTTAGGTATTTCGATCATCCAAAATTTGGATTAATTGCAAAAATTCAAAAACAAGAACCATCTGAACTCATTCAAAAATTAACCAAAGTCAATATCAACCCAGAATCAGGAAATATTTTTGATGTTCTTGATGAGAAACAAGATGACAAATATGTCTCATCAATAGATAGAGGAATTGTGGGTTTGAGCAAGTCAGGTCAATTTATTTCTCTAACTCTCCAAAGAAATGGTGATTTTACTACGAATATAAGCGATCAATTAAAAATTGATGAGCTAAATGAGAATGAAATAGGTATCGATAAATTTTTCTTTGAAATAAATGATGGTCGAAAAAGCTCAAAAAAAGAGATAGATATTCAAATTATAGGAATTAATGATGCTCCAACCTCAGAAAACAGGATCCTCAATATAGAATCAAATGATACTCACTCTTATTCTTTTAATATTGATGACTTCGTATTCAATGACGTAGAAGGCTCGCAACTCGATCATATTTTAATAACGAATATATCTGAGAACATCTCTTTATCTGAGGAATATGATTTTGCATCTTGGCCTGTGCAAGAGGATATGATAATCAAAAAAAAAGAGATTGGTAATTTAAAAGCTTTCCTCGATCACGATAACTTAAACACAGCTTCTTTTTCATTTAAAGTCAATGATGGAGAGAAAAATAGCGAGGATGAATATACTTTTGAGTTTAATTATGATGATTCAAATGAAGATTCTGATGAAGTTGTCGAAGAATTGTATCTTTATAAACAAATCACCC